>Ga0210390_10000189_pt1 | contig 66328 bp, 52 predicted proteins | sample IncBWH11OmetaG_FD_161050 | JGI IMG/M metagenome (GOLD analysis project Ga0210390, IMG submission 161050) | Forest soil microbial communities from Barre Woods Harvard Forest LTER site, Petersham, Massachusetts, United States - Inc-BW-H-11-O ...
CTCATCCAGGTGCGACAGGATCGCTGTGAACTTCGCGGCCAGCATCTCCTCGGTTACCACGATCTCGCCCATACCACATGAGCATGCCGCATTCCAGGAACCTACGGGTTATTTTCGCGCAAGCACTTAGGGCGCGTTCGGCATGGACAAATAACGCGAAACGGACCGAAAAACATGGCTACCGCGCCCCAAGAAGACAAAGTCTTCGCGGTAGGCGGCCTGGGACGGCCGCGACCGCCGAAGGCGCGGTCTTGCCCGTGAGAGGTCGGCCAGCCGGATACCGCGGCGGGCCGCACCGGGCGACCTCGGGCCCGCTTACCTGGCGTCGTCGTCGGCCAGTTGCTCGTAGGCCGGTGACAGCAGGTCGCGCAGGTCCTTGCCGCGGACGGTGATGTCGGGCGGGTCCGACATCCGCAACAGGAGGTCAGGGACGACGGTCGCCGGGGCGGCGGTGGCCAGCGCGCGCAGTCGCGCCTGGCTCAGCCCCGGCGACCAGAAGTCCGCCAGGGACCTCGCGAGCGGCGCCCCTGGCACGTCGGCAAGCACGGCGCCTGCGTCAGCGGCGTGCCCGGCGGTGGCGGGGGCGCCCGTCGCGCTGGCGGTTTGCCGCGGCGTGCCTTGCCGCAGGGCGCCGAGCAGCTCATGGCGGGCCTTGCCGCGCCAGGCGAGCATCTGGAACGGGTCGTCATCGAACGCCTCGGCGAGCACGTAACAGACCGCGGCGAGGTGCTTGCACGGCACCTCCCAGTCCGGGCAGCTGCAGCGCATGTCCAGGTCGGCGGGCGACCGCGGGAACAGCGGGGTCCCGCATTCGGCGAAGACCTCCTCGATTTCCGCTGGCATCTCGCCGGCCAGCAGCTTCGCCCGGAACAGCGCCTGGCTGGCCAGCCGGCTCTGGACGGTGCGCCACTGCGCGGTGGTGAGCGGGAGCACGCCGATGCTGACCGTGTACGGCTGGGGCCGCGAGCCCTGAACCCGGGCGGTGACTTTCCCCTGATTCAGCTCGAAGTCGATGACCTGTCCCCTGCGCGCGTAGTTCCGTCCGCGCTGCAGCCGCCCGCTCATGCCCCAGGACTCGAGCACGGCGATGAACCGCCGCGACCACCACTGCTCGCCGATCGCGCCGCGCTTGCTGCGCGCCCTGACCCCGCCCTCGACCGGGATGGGCCGGGACGATTCTGGCCATCTGAAGGTTCGCCGGGGGGTTGAAGGGGGGTCGTCCCCCCTAGGGGAGTGCGAGTATCTCGGCGGGCTCATTCGGGCACCGCGTCCGGGCTGAGCGCGATCACGTCGCGCAGTTCGGCGGTGGACAGGTTCGCCAGCCAGCTTTCTCCCGTGCCGACGATCTGCTCGGCCAGGGCCTTTTTCTCCTCGATCATGGCGTCGATCCGCTCCTCGAGCGTGCCGACGCAGACGAACTTACGTACCTGCACGTCGCGGCGCTGCCCGATGCGGAAAGCACGGTCGGTGGCCTGATCCTCGACGGCCGGGTTCCACCACCGGTCGACATGGATGACGTGGTTGGCGGCGGTTAGGTTGAGCCCGGTCCCGCCCGCCTTCAGTGACAGCAGGAACAGCACCGGCTCGTCCGCCTCCTGGAACTTCGCGACCAAGGCGTCGCGCTGCTTCTTGGTCGTGCCGCCGTGCAGGAACAGCACCGTGCAGCCGATCCTCGCGGCCAGATGAGGCTGCAGCATGCGGCCGAACTCGGCGTACTGCGTGAAGCACAGTGCCTTGTCGCCGTCGGCGGCTATTTCCTCGCAGATCTCCTCGAGCCGTGCCAGCTTCCCCGACCGGCCGGGCAGCCGGGACCCGTCGCCCAGCAGGTGCGCGGGGTGGTTGCAGACCTGCTTGAGCTTGGCCATCGTGGCCAGCACCAGACCTCGCCTGGTGATGTCGTCTTCGGCGCCGTCGATGCGGCTGAGCATGTCGGTGACGGTCGCCTGGTAGAGGCTCGCCTGCTCCTTGGTGAGGGTGCACCAGACCTTCATCTCCTGCTTTTCCGGCAGGTCGGAGATGATCGACTTGTCCGTCTTCAGCCTGCGCAGCAGGAACGGCTGGGTGACCCGGCGGAGCTTGTCCGCCGCCTCCGGGTCACCGTGCCGCTCGACGGGGATCGCGTACCGCTCCCTGAACGACTTGGCGGAGCCGAGCAACCCCGGGTTCGCGAACTCCATGATCGACCACAGCTCGGAAAGCTGGTTCTCCACCGGCGTCCCGGTGAGCGCGATCCGCGCGGCCGCGGGCAGCGCGCGCACCGCGCGAGCCTGGGCCGTCGCGTGGTTCTTGATCGCCTGTGCCTCATCGCACACGACCCGCGCCCACGCCACGGCGCGCAGCGCCGCCGCGTCCCGCAGCGCGATCCCGTACGTCGTGATCACCAGGTCCGCGCCGGCCAGCGCGGCGGCAAGCTCGTCGCCGGCCAGCCGCTCCGCACCGTGGTGCACGTGCACTCGCAACTCCGGGGTGAACCGCTCCGCTTCCCGCTGCCAGTTCCCGACCAACGACATGGGGCACACCAGCAACGTCGGCCCGTTCCCTGAGTCGCCGTCTCTTGACGCGGCGAGCAGTGCGAGCAGTTGCACGGTCTTGCCCAGGCCCATGTCGTCGGCAAGCACCGCGCCGAGGCCCAGGCCGCCGAGGAACGACAGCCAGGCGAGGCCGCGCTGTTGGTAGGGGCGCAGCTCCCCGCCGAATCCAGCGGGGGTGACCATCGGGGCGAGCCGCCGGTCCGCTTGCCCGGACAGCAGGTCGCCGAGCCAGCCGTCGGCCTCCACCGCGGTCAGCGGGAAGTCGCCCGCAGCGTCGCCTGCGCCGTTCAACAGCACGTCGGCCGCGGTCATCGTGCCGGTCCGTCCGCGCTCGAGGAACTTGAGCGCGGCCTTCAGGTGCGCGTCGTCGAGCTCTACCCACTGGCCCCTGATGCGGACGAGCGGGACCTTCAGCGCGGCCAGTTCGTCGAGCTCCGCCGCGGACAGCACCTGGTCGCCGACCGCGAGGTCATAGCGGAACTCGACCAGGTCCTGCAGGCCGAACGCGGACCGGCGGGCCGACGCCGACCCAGGGGACGCGGACTTGGCGGTCAGCTTCAGGCCGAGGCGAGCCCGGCGCGCCCAGTCCGGCAGCAGCACGCCGAACCCGGCGCCGGCCAGCAGCGGTCCCGTCTCCCGCAGGAACCGCAGCGCACCCGGGGTGTCGAGGGTGACCGCCTCCGGCGCCGCCTCCCGCAGCGCCCCGTCAAGCGAGGGGAACAGCCGGGCCGCCGAGCCGAGCCCGGCGAGCAGTTCCTCATCGGGGTAGCCGCCCGCGGCCAGCCAGCCGCCGCCGGCCCCCGCCCACACATCGGGAGCCTGGAGCATCAGGCTCGGGTCTTCGGCCGACTGCAGCGCGAACTCGACCCGCCAGTCGTCCGGGGGGGTATGGGGGGGCGGGGAGCCCCCCCATACCGGGGGGGTCCCCGGGGGGGTCGTCCCCCCGGGGACCCCCCCGGGGGAAACAGATGGCTCCACGAGACGGAAGCAGGTGCGTACCGGGCCCACGGGGAGCTGGGCGCTCGCCAGCCACTGCGCCAGAGCACCGACCAGGTACGCCGCCTCGGCCTCGTCTTCCTGTGTGTCCACCTGGACGCGTGCATCGGGGCTGGTGAGAGCCGCCACGGTCCGTTCGGGCAAATCAATGCGGGAGGGCGGACGGCCCCGGCGCGCGGGCAGAAGCGGTGCTTGCAGCCGAGCGCGCGCCGCACGGTCGGCGAAAGCCTCGAGCGCGTCCGCGAGCAGCGCCCCGGCGGCCGGTGCGGCCGGTCCGGCGGCCGGTGCGGCCGGTCCGGCTGCGGTCGGCGAGTCGATCACGGCGCGGCACAGCGGGGGCATCGCTGCGGCGAGCTCGCGGGCTCGCTGGGCGTCGGCGGCGGCGAGCACGGGGCGCCAGCGGGCGGCGTAGCCGCCGTCCTCCGCGACCAGCGCGGGCAGCACCCGTCCCCGCGCCGCCAGGTCGGCGGCGAATCGCGCGGCGACGGCGAAGTAGGCAAGCGTCGCGCCGGGCACCAGGTCCGGGTACGACTCGCCCCTCCGGTCCAGGGCGCCGAGCACCTCCACGGCCGCCTCAGGCTCGAAGACGAGCGCGGGCATCCGCCAGGCCGCAAGGGCCTGCCTGCCACGGGGCGGCTCCCTGCCGCTCTCAGGTGCGGCTAGGGGCTCGTCGCCGACAGTGGGCAGCAACAGCGTCAGATCGCCGTCGACGGCCTTTCTCGCCAGGTCAGGCAGCGGCTCTGGTAGTCCGGCGAGCGCGTCGGCCAGTTCCGGCGCGGATGCGGCGAAGGGATGCGGGCGCGGCCCTAGCGCCGGTCCGTCCTGGCCGACCGGCAGCGGTCGAGACGCTACGGGCGCTCCGGTCGGTTTGGGCAGCGTCGTGTATTCGGCCCACAGCCGCATCGCGCCGCGCGCCCAGATCCCGTGCATCACGAGCATGCTGTCGCCGTCCCGCCCCGAGGGCTAACCCCGCTTCGCGCCCTCAGCACTGCGACCCTCGGGCGTCGCGCCGTCGGCGCTCGCGTCCACGTCGCCTTGGCCCGGGCCCCGCTCGTCCGTGCCCAGGTCGTCCGGGTCTTCCGGCGGAGGCAGCTTGCGGAACTGCTTGTTCATCGAACGCAGCAGGAAGACCAGCACGATGCCGATGCCGGCCACGACGAGGAAGCCCAGCAGCCCAGGCTCCACGTCATTCAGCGTGGAGTTGTTGGTGCTGGCCGCCAGCACTCCGGCAAGCAAGGTCACAGGCTAACACTCTCCAGGACACCCGCGAAAAGGTCATCTTCCGGTAGCTCGGTATCGACGAGCGACCTAGCTAGATGATAGTCCTCGGTTGGCCACGCGGTGCGTTGTACCTCGAGCGGGCAGGCGAACCATGAGCTGTTCGGGTCGATCTGCGTGGCGTGCGCCAGCAGCGCCTGATCCCGGACCTCGAAGTAGTCGGCCACCGGGACCCGCGTGGTTATCTCAAGCTGCCTGATGCCGAGCTCGGCGCGCTTGCGGGCGCGCTCCTGCCACTCTTCGAAGATCTTGGTGTACGGCGAGTCCAAGCCGCGGCGCAGTAGCTCCTCGTGCAGCGCAACGTACTTCTCCTGGTGGAACGAGACGAAGTAGTACATCTTGAGCGGCTGCCAGGGCTCACCGCTTCCTGGGTACTTGTCGGGGTCCGCCGCCGCCTCGAACGCCTCCACCGCGACCTCATGGGTCTTGATGTGGTCCGGGTGCGGGTACCCGCCGTTCTCGTCGTAGGTGAGGATCACGTGCGGCCGGAACTCGCGAACCGCCTGGACCAGCGGGGCCGCCGCCTCGGCCAGCGGGGTCGCCGCGAAGCAGCCCTCGGGCAGCGGCGGCTTCGGGTCGCCCTCGGGCAGGCCGGAGTCGACGAAGCCAAGGAACCGCTGGTCCACGCCAAGGATCTCGCGAGCCCTGGCCATCTCCTCGCGCCTGATGCGGGCCATGTCCGCCTTGACCTCGGGGCGATCCATCGCCGGATTCAGGATGTCGCCGCGCTCGCCGCCGGTCATCGTGCAGACGAGAACTTCGGTCCCGTCGCGCACGTACCTGGCCATCGTCGCGGCACCCTTGCTCGATTCGTCGTCCGGATGCGCGTGCACGGCCATCAGCCGGAGCTTTCCCTGGTCAATGGGGGGCTCAGACCCTTCGGATGGCAACGTGATCTCCCTCCGTTTACTGTCGTTTCCCCCTACGAAACATCCGCCCGGTTTAGCGGCATTCCCGACGGGAAAGGCTGGCCCGGAGGCGTCCTGGAGCGCCACGTCGCAAGCTAGGGTCAGTTGAACTAGTTCGCAACAGTGGCCGACCCTTGTTAGCCTCAGAAGATTACCCCCGGAGACCGGCTGGCTCCTCGGCGGAGGGTGGGCAACGCCTTGCGCCCCGGATGACCGGCTCAAGCGGACAAACGCGGACAGAACAAGTCCCGCGCAGTACTGAGGAGTTGCCCGTGACCGAGACGCGCGAAGACAGCGTCACCTGGCTGACCCAGGAGGCGTACGACCGGCTTAAGGCCGAGTTCGACTACCTCTCAGGACAGGGACGCATCGATATTGCTAAGAAGATCGAGGCGGCCCGCGAAGAGGGGGACCTGCGCGAGAACGGCGGTTACCACGCGGCCAAGGAAGAGCAGGGCAAACAGGAGGGGCGCATCCTCCAGCTTCAGCACATCCTGGAGAACGCCCGGGTAGGCGAACCGCCGCGCACTGACGGGGTGGTTGGTCCTGGCATGACGGTGACCGTGCGGTTCATCCGCGACGACGAAGAGGTCACGTTCCTGCTCGCTTCCCGCGAGGAGAGCGGCTCCCCCATCGACGTGTACTCGCCGAAGTCCCCGCTCGGGGCGGCGATCACCGGCAAGAAGGTGGGCGAGCAGGCGACCTACACGCTGCCGAATGGCCGGTCAACCACGGTCGAGATTCTGGATGCCGTGCCCTACGCCGGAGCCTGACACGACTTCGACCGCCTGCACCCGGCAGTTCTGATACTCGCGCGGGCGCAGGCGGTCGTCTTGTTTCGCTAGGCAACCAGGTCCGGCTCTGGCGCTGCGGTCTCCTGGCCCTGCTCACGGCCTCGCAGCGGCACTTCCTTGATGAACAGCGCGAGCACGAACACGACCACCGCGGCCGGGACCACCCAGACGAACACGCCTTGCACCGCGTGCGCGATCGCGCCGAGCACCGTGGGCTTTATCGAGGCCGGCAGGGTGTTGACAGTAGCGGGGTCAAGCGATCCGCCGGTCACGTGGAAGCCGGTTGCGGCAGCAGCCGAACCTATCGCGGCGTTCAGCCGACTCGCGAAGAGCGCGCCGAGCGCGGCCACGCCGAGCGACCCGCCGATCTGCTGGAAGAACATGCGCGCGCTGCTGGCGACGCCCATGTCCTTGAGCTCCACGCTGTTCTGCGCGATCAGCGAAACCATCTGCATGAGGAAGCCCATGCCGAGACCCAGGACAATGTAGTCGAGGCTGAGCTCCAGTCGGCTTGTGTTCACGCCCAGCCTGCTGAGCATGACAAAGCCGATCGTCATGATGGCCCCGCCGATGATCGGGAACATCTTGTACCGGCCGGTCCTGGTCACCGCCTGCCCGGCCACGATCGAGGTGAGGGCCGAGCCGACCATCAGCGGCGTGAACAGCAGGCCGCTGATCGTCGGCGAGGCGCCCTGGACCGTCTGCTGGAACAGCGGGAGGAACGTCAACGCGCCGAACAGCGATAGGCCGACGAAGAACGTCAGCACCATCGTGAGCGAGAAGTTCCTGTTCTTGAACACGTGCAGCGGCAGCATCGGCTCCTCGGCGCGGCGCTCGACCGCGATGAACCCGACCACGGCGGCCACCGCGAGCACGGCCAGTCCGAGCACCTGCGGCGAGGCCCAGCGGTATTCGGTGCCGCCCCAGGTGGCCAGCAGGATGACCGCGGTCGCCCCGACACCGAGCAGGATGCCGCCCAGGTAGTCGATGCGGTGTTCCACGCGGCGGCGCGGCAGGTGCATCGTGCTGATCAGGTAGAACAGGGCGGCGCCGCCGAGCGGCAGGTTGATGTAGAAGATCCAGCGCCAGCCGAACGAGTCCGTGATCCAGCCGCCGACCAGCGGGCCGCCGACCGTGGCGAGCATCATCACGACCATGAAGTAGCTCATGTACCGGCCGCGCTCGCGGGGCGGCACGATGTCACCGATCGTCGCCATCGCGCCGACCATCAGGCCGCCCGCGCCCAGACCCTGGATCGCGCGGAACGTGATCAGCTCCACCATAGAGGTGGACAGGCCGGACAGCGCCGAGCCCGCGAGGAAGATGACGATCGCGGAGAGGAAGAACTTCTTCCGCCCGTACATGTCGCCGAGCTTGCCGTAGAACGGCGTGGTAATTGTGGACGCGAGCGTGTAGGCGGTGACCACCCACGACAAGTGCGAGACGCCGCCGAGGCTGCCGACGATCCGTGGCAGCGCCGTGCCGACAATGAGCTGGTCGAGCATCGCCAGCATCATCGCCATCAGCAGGCCGGGCAAAATGATCATGATCTGGCGCTGGCTGAGGTAGCTAGAGGCTCCCGCCGCCGCGGCGGCCCCGTTGCCGGACGCGGTACCGTTCGCGGACGCGGACCCGTTGGCGGACGCGGTACCGTTCGCGGACGCGGACCCGTTAGCTGAACCGGTGGCGTTCAGTGAACCGTTCCCATTCGCCGAACCGCGGCCTGGGCGGCGAGGAATTAGCCGCCTGCCTGGCGCGCTTTTGCCCGTCGCGTCGGAAACGCTCGCGCCATCCGATGCCTCATCCACGCTTTGCTCCTCAAGCCACCCGTCTACCGTCCGGCCCCGGTTCCGAGACTTACCTGCCGCCCGGCTAGTTTCGTCTCCGAAAGGACGCTATAGTCCCGACTTACCGGTCGTCAAGCAAATTCCGCGCCACACGGGTCGACCGGTCAGGTGACTGTCATTATGCGGAGGCTCGACACGAAGATGGACGCCGCACCACCGGACGAGGCTCCAGCGGATAGCCGCGCGGCCGCCACCGCTCTCGCGCATGAGGAGCACGCGCATGGCGGGCGGCGGGGCGACACGCGCGCCCGGATCCAGCAGGTCGCGCTGGAGTTGTTCGCAGAACAGGGCTATGAGCGAACGTCACTGCGCGAAATCGCCGAGCGCCTCGGGGTCACCAAAGCGGCCCTTTATTATCACTTCAAGTCGAAAGAAGACATCGTTCGGAGTTTTACCGAGGACCATTTCGGCCGACTTGACGCGCTTATCGCCTGGGGACGGGACCAACCGCGCACCGCGAGTACCGGTCACGAGATCCTCGACCGCTACATAACGATCTTGCTCGACGGCAGCGAGGTCTTCCTTTTCCTGGAGCGGAACCAGGCGTCGCTGGGCAATTCGGACGGCGGCAAGCACCGCTTCGAGCAATTCAGGCCCAGGCTAACCGCCCTGGTGCAGATCATCACCGGCCCGGGAGCGTCGTCCCGCTCGCGGATCCGCGCGGCGGCCGCCATCTTCGCGGCCAGCGCGTCCTGCATGTTCGTCATGCACGAGACGCTGAAACCCGGTACCGCGGCCGAACGAGATCCGGACTCTTACCGGCGGCCAGACCGTGACGAGCTTCGGAAGATCGTCTTGGAACTGACCGACGACCTGACCCGCTTAGCTGAACGTCATGGCGTAGCCCGCCGCCAGCAGCTTGGCTTTCACGTCCTCGCAGTGCTCGGGGCCCCGGGTCTCGATCTGCAGCACGACCTCGACCTCGTCTACCCGCAGGGTCGGCACCAGCCGCTCGTGGCTGACCTCGAGCACGTTGGCCCCCAGCTCCGCGATGTCCCCGAGCAGCCCGGCCAGCGAGCCAGGATGGTCGGGCAGGCGACAGCGCAGGCCAAGGAACCGGCCCGCGGCGGCCAGACCGTGCCGCAGCAGCTTGGAAAGCAGCAGCGGGTCGATGTTCCCGCCGGAGAGCACCGCGACGACCGGCGGCTCGAACTCGCCTGGGTACGAGAGCAGCGCGGCGACCGCCGCGGCCCCCGCCGGCTCGACCACCTGCTTGGCGCGCTCGAGGCAGAGCAGCAGCCCGCGGGACAGCGCCGCCTCGGACACCGTGACGAACCCGTCCGCCATCACGGACAGGATGCCGATAGCGATGTCACCGGGCCTGCTGATCGCGATCCCGTCTGCCATCGTGGGCTGCGCCCGCACCGATACCGGATGCCCGGCCTCGAGAGACGGCACGCATGGTGCCACCGCCTCGGCCTGCACGCCCACGATCTTCACCTGCGGGTCCAGGCTCTTCACCGCCACCGCGATCCCGGCCGCGAGGCCGCCGCCGCCGACCGGGACCAGGATCGTCCTGACCTGCGGGCACTGCTCGATGATTTCGAAGCCGAGGGTGCCTTGCCCCGCCACGATGTCGGGATGGTCAAACGGGTGGATGAACACGCTGCCGGTCCTGGCCGCGAACCGCAACGCCTCCTCGAGCGCGTCCTCCACCGACGAGCCGTACAGGATCACGTCCGCTCCGTACGCGCGGGTGGCCTCGACCTTCGGCAACGGTGCGCGCTCCGGCATCACGACCGTCGCGTGCGTGCCAAGCAGGCCGGCCGCGAACGCCACGCCTTGCGCATGATTTCCGGCGCTCGCCGCCACCACGCCGCGGGCCCGCTCCTCGCCGGTCATCCGGGCGATCCGCACGTACGCGCCGCGCACCTTGAATGACCCGGTGCGCTGCAGGTTCTCGCATTTGAGGTAGACCGGACCGTCGGCCTGCTCGGACAGCACGCGGGAGTGCTGCAGCGGAGTCGGTGAGATCACATCGCGCAGCATCTCGCGGGCGGCGACCACATCGTCGGCCTGCACCAGCGAGGGAATAATTGCCATGCACAGACCTTAGTGCACCGCCGGAATGAGCTTTGACCTGCGGAAGATGCGAAGACGCCGGTAGCCGACATAGTGTCGAACCTGTGCACCAGAATAGCCAGCAGCCCAGTGCAAGCGCTCGGCACAACAGGGCACCTGAAGCGTCCACGCTCGGTGAACTGCGCGCCAGCGGCCATGTCTACCGAAGCGTCAAGCAGGAAATACGAGAGAATCTGCTCGCCAGAATGCGGGCTGGACAGGACCGCTTCCCCGGCATCGTCGGGTTCGACGAGACGGTCCTGCCGCACGTCGAGCGAGCGCTCGTCGCCGGACACGACATCATCATGCTGGGCGAGCGGGGCCAGGGTAAGACCAGGCTGATCCGCACCATGGCCGGCCTGTTCGACGAGTGGTCGCCGACGGTCGCCGGATGCGAGATCAACGACCACCCGTACCTGCCGGTATGCACTCGCTGCCAGCGCCTCGCGGCCGAACTCGGTGAGGACCTGCCGGTCACCTGGCGCCGCGCCACGGATCGCTACGGAGAAAAGCTCGCGACGCCCGACACCAGCGTCGGCGACCTGATCGGCGACATCGACCCGGTAAGGGTGGCCGAAGGCAGGACGCTCGGCGACCCGGAGACCATCCACTTCGGCCTCGTGCCCCGCACCAACCGCGGCATCTTCTGCCTCAACGAACTCCCCGACCTCGCCGAGCGCATCCAAGTCGCGCTGCTCAACGTCCTCGAAGAACGGGACATCGGGGTTCGCGGGTACTCGCTGCGGCTTCCGCTCGACATCGTGCTGGTGGCCAGCGCGAACCCGGAGGACTACACGAACAGGGGCCGGATCATCACGCCCCTCAAGGACCGGTTCGGCGCGGAGATCCGGACACACTACCCGCTCTCGCTCGAGGATGAGCTCGCGCTGATCACGCAGGAAGCCACGGTGGCGTGGAACGGCAAGGACAGCGGCGCCGAACTGCCTGACCACCTGATCGAGGTCATCGCCCGGTTCACCCGCCTGGTCAGGGAGTCGCCCGCGGCCGATGCGCGCTCCGGCGTCTCCGCCCGGTTCGCGATCGCCGCCGCCGAGAGCACGGCGGCCGCCGCGGTGCGTCGCACCGCGCTGGTTACCGAGGCCCGGGACGAAGTGCCTGTCGCCCGGGTGTGCGACCTGCCCCCGATCGTCCACACGCTGCGCGGCAAGATCGAGTTCGAGGTCAGCGAAGAAGGCCGCGAGGAAGAGATCCTCGGCCACTTGCTGCGGCGCGCGGTCGCCGACACGTTCCGCGCCCGGCTTGGCGGCGCGGACCTGTCCGGGCTGCTCGCCAAGTTCGAAGAGGGCGGCACGATCGAGTCGGGCGAACTGGTCTCGGCGACCGAACTGCTCCGCCGGACCGGCGAGGTACCAGGGCTGGCGAAGGTCATGGCGCGGTTGGGCATGGAGGGCCGGGAGTCCTTCGGCGAGGCGGCCGCGGCCATCGAGTTCGCGCTGGAAGGCCTGTACTTGATGCGCCGCCTCTCCAAGGACACAGCTGATGGAACGTCTACATATCGGATATAAACCACTTTTTATCCGGAACGACAGGTGGCGACTCCCTTGCGCCGACCGACTCCGCCACTTTCGGGGGACCGAGCGGGTGCAGGCGGGACCGGCGCCAATGCGCGGACGAGTGCTAGCTGTGACGGCTGGGTACTACAGGAGTAGCGATGGCTAACTACAGGTACGGCGAATACGACGGCGGGGCGGATCCGCTCGCGCCGCCGTATGACGTGCGTGGCGCGCTCGACGACATGGGCGAGGAGATCCTCGGCGGCGGTACCCCCGCGGAGGCGCTGCGCGACCTGCTCAGGCGCGGCTGGCAGGACCGTCGCGGCCTGGACGACCTGCTGCGACGGGTTCGCGAGCGATCGCGCGAGCTGCGCGGCCGTGGGCGGCTCGACGGCATGCTCGAGCAGGCCCGCGCGCTCCTCGACACCGCGATCGGCCAGGAGCGGGCCGAGCTTTTCCCCGACCCGAGCGACGACGCCAGGCTCCGTGAGGCCGACCTGGACTCGCTTCCGTCCGATACTTCGCAGGCGATCAGGCAGCTCGCGGACTACGACTGGCGCTCGCCGGCCGCCCGTGAGACATTCGAGCGGCTGCGCGACCTGCTCCGGCGCGAGGTTCTCGACAGCCAGTTCCGCGGCATGAAGCAGGCGCTGACCGACCCGGACCCGGCGGCCATGCAGCGCGTCAAGGACATGCTCGCGAGCCTGCGCGGGATGCTGGACGCCGACGGCCGAGGCGAGCACACGCAGGAGGATTTCGAGCGGTTCATGGGGGAGTTCGGCGATATGTTCCCCGACAACCCGAGGAACCTGGAGGAACTCGTCGACTCGCTAGTGCGCAGGATGCTCGCCGCCGAGCGGCTGCTCGAGTCGCTGTCTGACGAACAGCGCGAGGAACTCGCGGACCTGATGGCGCAGGCGCTTGAAGACGCCGGCCTCGCCGCCGAGATGGCCGCGCTAGGTGACGCGCTCCGCATGCGCAGGCCGGAGCTCGGCAGGCCGCAGCCCGGCGTGCGGATGTCCGGCGAGAACCCGCTCGGGCTCGGGGACGCCACCAGCGCGGTGGCCGACCTGGCTGATCTCGCCGACCTCGAGAACGCCCTCACCCAGGACTACGCGGGCGCCAGCCTCGACGACGTCGATGAGGATGCGGTGCGCCGCGCGTTCGGCAGGCAGGCGGTAGACGACCTAGAGGGGCTGCGCCGGATCGAGCGCGAGCTCCAGCGGCAGGGGTATCTGACGAACAACGGCGGCAACCTGGAACTCACGCCCAAGGCGGTGCGCCGGCTCGGCGACACCGCACTGCGCCGGGTGTTCGCGGGCCTGGAAAACGGTCACCGCACTGGGGACCACGACCGGCAAGACGCGGGCCAGGCCGGGGACATGACGGGCGCCACCAGGGAGTGGGAGTTCGGCGACGAACAGCCGATCGATGTTCCCGGCACGGTGCGCAGCGCGTTGCTGCGCAGTATTAGTGCGGGGGGCCTGCCCCCCGCACCCCCCCCGACTACCTTCGGGGGGACGACCCCCCCGGTGACCCCCCCGTCTGGGGGGACTACCCGCCCCCCCAGTCCCCCCCGGGTCAAGCTGTCCGCCCAGGACTTCCGGGTGGCGGAGACCGAGCGGCGCAGCGCGGCGGCGGTGTGCCTGCTCGTGGACCTGTCCTACTCGATGGCACTGCGCGGGACCTGGGCGGCGGCCAAGCAGACCGCGCTCGCGCTGCACGCGCTGCTGCGCAGCAAGTACCCGCAGGACGCCATCCAGGTGGTCGGGTTCTCCAACTACGCGAGAGAGCTGCGTGAGACCGAGCTCGCCGGCCTCGGCTGGGACATGGTACAGGGCACCAACCTGCATCACGCGCTTATGCTGGCCGGACGGCACCTCGACCGGCACCCCGAGCACGAGCCTGTGGTGCTGATCGTCACCGACGGCGAGCCGACCGCGCACCTGCAGCGGGACGGCAGGCCCTGGTTCGACTGGCCACCGGCCCCCGAGACAGTTGAGCTAACCCTCGCGGAAGTGGATAAGATGACCCGGCGACATGCCGCGCTGAACATCTTCATGCTGGCCGACGACGACCGGCTGAGTGCCTTCGTGGACAATGTTGCAAGGCGGAACGGCGGTCGTGTCCTCCGGGCAGCACCGGAACATCTTGGTGAATATGTAGTAAGTGACTTCCTTCGGACACGCGGCGCCAGACGTCAGCGGTAGATTTGCCGCTACAGATTCCCTCACAGCACCACAAGAGCCCGGCGTACCAAGCGCGGCGGCAAGGTGAGTAAAGAAAGAGGAGGACAAGTGAGTCCCTCGACTGGTTCCGGCAGCTCCTCGGGCCGGACTGCATCCGCGGTGGTCCTTGGCGTCATCGCGGTCGTGTTCATCGTGGCGGGCATCATCTACCTGGCCGAGCCGGCGGGCTCCCTGCCTGGCTTCATGGGTCATGTCGCGCACTCGAGCGGGCACCACCCGCTGCGCGCGGCCGGCACCCTGATTGTCGGTGTCGTGTTCGCGGTCGGTGCGTGGTTCGCCCTCAAGTACAAGGGCAAGTCGGTCACGCCGGCGAGCTCAAGCACGAAGGAGCCTGCGGCTCACTAAGGCGAGCCCTGCTTGATTGAAGCGCGGCCGTAGCCCAGGACTCCTCCCGGGCCACGGCCGCGCGCCCGTCTAGGCCAGCTCTAGTCCAGCCTGGATGGCTGGTTTATGTACCGCATGTCCACAATCTGCACCCGGTTCCATCTGCGCCAAATTCGCTGACGTCGATACGCGATTATCTTGCGGCAGAACCCTGGATCATGGCGCGTGAGCAGCGACAGGGTCAGGGCCGTCATGCTTCGCGGCCGGTGCCGCTCTATGGTGGATCCGAACAGCGGGCTCTTGGTAACCGCCAGGGGGACGACACATCGAACCCGGTCCAGCATCCCCTCGTTGTACCGCTGCGCCCAGTCGTCAACCCGGGCCCTGATCGGCAACAGTTGTTCCGTCAAGCGCTCGCATGCTTTACGGGTAATTATGTAGGCGGCGCCGCTCACCGGCTGATTTATGTCGATAGGCAACATCAGCGACCGCGAGGACGGCAGCGGCACGGATCTAGCCGGAGTCAACCTGCAGGGTTCTGCGCTGTCGAAGTTCAGCAGCGCAACCTCGGCTTCCGTCAACTGCTCCGCGAGGGCGTCCGCGAGGGGGCCAAGGTCCGCCGGCAAAACGACATCATCCTCCAGTACTATCGCATGATCCTCCCCCGCTGCGAGGATTTGCTGATAGACCCGCAGATGACTCAAAGCGTTTGCTATCTGGTTTGGCAGCAACAATTTAGTGGCAAGTACCGCAGGTGCTACGGCCGAATTGGTCGCGGGATCACTGAAATCAAGTGTGTGCCCATCGACGGCTTCAACAATTTCATATTCAATAGGGGTTTTCCCGAGTTCAGCTTGCATGTGCTTCCGGCGGTCGGCCGACCTGGCCAGGTTGATAACGTAGGCGCGCATAAACAGAACCCCCGTATTTCTGTTGATGCCACGTCTTGCACCAGGGAGAACACGCGCCGTGCGGCATGCCGCTTACGCCGGCCTCTAGCAGGCGATACCTGCACTGTATAACCTCCAGCCGCGCGCACTCGATAGTTGCCGAACCGAAACAAAAATACCAGCCAAGCGCGATCAAGCTGCAGCGATAAAAGTTAAGAAGTTCTTCATTCGCGCCATGGTCTGGTGCTATGCGACCGCATGCACGCGCGACCGACTGGAGTCGGGCTTACCGGAGTCGGGCGTACCGGAGTCGGGCCGCGGTTACGTTTCCCGGCGTTGATCGCAGGGAACGGGGTAACCTCAGCCCTACTGACCAGGGGACAGAGGTTAACCAAGAGGACTGAGGTTCGTTACGCGTTACAGGGGCGGGGGACAGTGGGATGGGTAAGTGGAAGTTCATCGGTCCGGGCGTCTTCGTGATCGCCGCACTTGCCGGATGTAGCTCGGTTCCGGCGGCAGGGAACGACGTGGGTGGGGCGGCCACCCTCTCGCAGAGCCCTACTACCGCATCGCCGTCACCGGTGAGCACCGCTACCGGGGTAAAGGTGCCGTCACGGTCAGCGGACCCGAAGGCCTCCGCGTCGGCATCACCAACCAGCAGCGGCACCCCGTCACCAACCACTGGCGGCACCGGCGCGGCCTGCGTTACGACAGCGCAAAAGGGAGAATGCGGGCCATACTCCTACCCGCAGATCGAGGGGACCAGCGGGAATCCTTCTGTCGGCAACAATGTGTGGGCGCCGATCTCGGGCTGGCAGTCCACGCTGTACGCGGACAACCCGGGTAACTGGTGGGTGATGGCAAACATGCCGTCCGGGAATACCGCTGTGGTGTCCTACCCAAGCTCTGGCTCGAACTACGGCCGGGCGCTGTCTTCCTTCTCATCCCTGTACAGCTCGTTCTCTGAGAACATGAACGCCACCGGCGCGACTAGCGCCTGGGCCGCCTACGACATCTGGCTGAACGGCGGAAGCAACGAGGTCATGATCCAGCATGACTTCGCTGACAACGGCGCGTGCAGCGGCCCGAGTGCGACGTTCGGCGGATCGGGCGGGGTCCCGGTGCAGCACTGGTACCTGTGCCAGTTCGGTTCGGAGCTGGTCTGGAAGCTGACAGGCGACGAGCAGTCCGGCAGCGTGGACATCCTGTCGATGCTCACCTGGCTGGAGAACCACGGATACCTGTCAAAGAACAGCACCCTGGAGTCGATCGGCTATGGCTGGGAGATCGCGAGCACCGGCGGGGTGAACGAGAAATTCCAGGTCAACTCGTACTCGATCAGCGCCTCCTAGTCCCCGGATAGCGCCTGCCGCAGGTCCTCGATCAGGTCGTCGGCGTCCTCCAGGCCGACCGACAGCCTGACCAGATCGTCCGGCACCTCGAGCACGGACCCGGCGGCAGACGCGTGCGTCATGCTGGCCGGATGCTCGATCAGCGATTCCACGCCACCCAGCGACTCCCCGAGCGTGAACAGCCTGGCCCGGCCGCACACGGCAACGGCCTCGGCCGCGCCCGCGGCGACGCGGAACGACACCATACCCCCGAAGTCGCGCATCTGGGTGGCGGCGATGGCGTGGCCAGGGTGCTTGGGGAGGCCGGGGTAGTAGACCTGGCTCACGGCGCGATGGTCTGCCAGCATGTCGGCCACCTTGGCCGCGTTCGCGCAGTGCCGGTCCATCCGCACCGCGAGCGTCTTGATCCCGCGGAGGGTGAGCCACGAGTCGAAGGGGCCGGCGACGGCGCCCGTGGCGTTCTGGGTAAACGCGATGTCGTCGGCATAGGTGGCGTCACGGAGCACCACGGCGCCGCCTACCACGTCAGAGTGGCCGCCGATGTACTTGGTCGTGCTGTGCACCACGGCGTCCGCGCCGAAGTCGAGCGGCCGCTGCAAGTAGGGAGAGGCGAACGTGTTGTCGACGACGAGCAGCGCCCCGGCCTCATGCGCTGTCTCGGCGAGCGAGGCTAGGTCGATGACCGACAGCAGCGGGTTCGTGGGGGTCTCGGTCCATACGAGCCGCGTCTGGCGGCCGCGCAGCGCGTAGCGGACCGCTTGGACGTCGGTCTGCGGGACGGCGTCGTATCCGATCCCCCACCGGGCGAGGACCTTAGAGAAAAGCCGGTAGGTTCCGCCGTAGGCGTCGGTCGGGATCAGCACGTGGTCGCCCGGCTTGCACAGCACACGCAACAGGCAGTCCTCGGCGGCCATCCCCGACGCGAACGCGAACGCGCGGCTGCCGTTCTCCAGGGCGGCCAGGCACTCCTCGAGCGCGGTCCTGGTGGGATTCCGGGTCCGCGAGTACTCGTAACCGCTCCTTGTGCCGCCGACCCCGTCCTGCTTGTAGGTCGACGTCTGGTAGATCGGCGGGACGACCGCGCCGGTCACCGGGTCCGGCTCCTGGCCGGCGTGAATGGCGAGCGTCTCGAAGTTCAGCGTCTTGAAGTTCATCGGGCGATCTCCGCATAGAACGACAACAGATCCTGACGGGTGAGCACGGCCGCGGGCTTGCCGTCGACGTGCACGAGCGCGGCGTCCGCTTTTTCCAGGGTCGCGGCAGCCTGGCTCACCGGCTCGCCCTGCCCGATCAGCGGCAACGGCGGTCCCATGTGCTTGGCGATCGGATCCTGCGGCTGGGCCGCCCCGGTCACGAGCGCGTTCAGCAGGTCGCGCTCGGCGACCGAGCCTGCCACCTCCGCGGCCATCAGCGGAGGCTCGGTCCTGACCACGGGAAGCTGGGACACGTCGTACTCACGCAGCAGCGCGATCGCCTGCGCGACGGTCTCGTCCGGGTGCACATGGACCAGCGCGGGCATGGGGCGCGCCTTGTCGCGTTTCCTGGCTGCCAGCAGATCTTTGACGGTCGGCTCGGTCGTTTGCGGGCGCAGGAACCCGTAGTCGGCCATCCACTCGTCATTGAAGATCTTCGACAGATAGCCCCTCCCGCCGTCGGGCAGCAGCACGACGATGACGTCATCGGGTTCGGCGGTGGCGGCGACCCGGAGCGCGGCGACCACGGCGAGCCCGGCGGACCCGCCGACAAGCAGCGCCTCCTCGCGGGCCAGCCGCCTGGTCATGGTGAACGAGTCGGCGTCGCTCACCGCGATCACCTCGTCGGTGATGTCGCGGTCGAAGGTCACCGGCCAGATGTCCTCGCCGACGCCTTCCACCAGGTAGGGCCGACCGGTGCCGCCGGAGTAGACCGAGCCCTCCGGGTCCGCGCCGATGATCTTCACCGTGTCGCCGGACACTTCCTTGAGGTAGCGGCCGACGCCCGAGATCGTGCCACCGGTGCCGATCCCGGCCACGAAGTGGGTTACCTGGCCGTTGGTCTGCTGCCAGATCTCCGGTCCCGTCGAGTGGTAATGCGCCGCCGGGTTGTCCGGGTTGGCGTACTGGTCGGGCTGCCAGCCGTCCTTTGTCGTCTGGGCGAGGCGCCGCGCGACGCTGTAGTACGAGTCCGGGTGCTCTGGCGCGACGGTGCCCGGGCAGACCACGACCTCCGCGCCGTAGGCGCGCAGCACGCTGATCTTGTCCTGAGCCACCTTGTCGGGGCACACGAACACGCACTTGTAGCCGCGGGCCTGGGCGACGATGACAAGCCCCACGCCGGTATTGCCCGACGTTGGCTCGATGATCGTGCCGCCTGGTTTCAGCTTGCCCTCGCGCTCGGCGGTCTCGATCATGCGCAGCGCTATCCGGTCCTTGACCGAGCCCCCAGGGTTCAGGTACTCGACCTTGGCGAGCACGTTCGCGGTCCGCGCGATGCCCCGGGTCACGGCGGACAGCCGGATCAGCGGCGTGTCGCCCATCAACTGGGTAAGCGAGTCGTACACCTGCATGGGATCCTCCACTCCTGTGCATGACGGTAGCCCCTGCTAGTCCTGTTAACGTGATGGAGACACGCTTTTACTTGGAGGTCACCAGTCATGCCGGAGGCAGTCGTCGTCGCAACCGCCCGTTCGCCGATCGGCCGGGCGTTCAAAGGTTCGCTAACCACCATCCGGCCCGATGACCTGACCGTGCAGATGGTGCGGACCGCGCTGGCGAAGGTACCGCAACTCGATCCGGCCGACATCGACGACCTCATGCTCGGCTGCGGGTTGCCAGGCGGCGAGCAGGGATTCAACCTGGCGCGCGTGGTGGCGGTGCTGTTGGGCTACGACAACCTCCCCGGAACTACGGTGAACCGCTACTGCTCGTCGTCGCTGCAGACTACCCGGATGGCCTACCACGCGATCAAGGCGGGCGAGGGCGACGTCTTCGTCTCGGCCGGAGTCGAATGCGTGTCCCGTGGCGTGAACGGGACAAGCGACTCGTGGCCGGACACCAAGAACGCGCTGTTCGACGATGCTCAGGCCCGCACGCTGCGAACCGCCGAGGCCTCTGCGCCTGACTGGCACGACCCGCGCTCGGACGGCGCGATTCCCGACGTCTATATCGCGATGGGCCAGACCGCGGAGAACGTGGCGGCCACGCGTGGCATCACCCGACTGGAGCAGGACGAATTCGGTGTGCGGTCGCAGAACCTCGCGGAAAAGGCGCTCGCCGACGGGTTCTGGCAGCGCGATATCACTCCGGTGACGCTTCCCTCCGGCGCCGTGGTTTCTGCCGACGACGGGCCGCGGCCCGGAACGACGCTGGAGAGGGTGGCCGCGCTGAAGCCGGCGTTCAGGGAGCACGGCACGGTGACCGCGGGGAACTGCTGCCCACTGAACGACGGCGCGGCGGCCGTCATCGTGATGAGCGACGTCAAGGCGGCCGCGCTCGGGATAACGCCGCTCGCCCGGATCGTCGCTACCGGGGTCAGTGCGCTGTCTCCGGAAATCATGGGCCTGGGGCCGGTGGAGGCATCCCGGCAGGCGCTGACGCGGGCCGGGATGGCGATCTCCGACCTCGACCTCGTGGAGATCAACGAGGCATTCGCCGCGCAGGTCATCCCGTCGTACCGGGATCTCGGCGTCGACCTGGCCCGGCTGAATGTGAACGGCGGGGCCATCGCGGTCGGGCATCCATTCGGCATGACGGGCGCGCGGATCACCACGACCCTGCTGAACAGCCTCCAGTTCCACGACAAGACCATCGGCCTCGAGACCATGTGCGTGGGCGGTGGCCAGGGCATGGCGATGGTCTTCGAACGGCTGAGCTAATACCTCAGCCGACCCGCCAGTCACACGGGACACAGATGCCCGCCGGTGGTCAAACAGGACATTACGGGAAGGTTGCGGTGCGGGTCTTGCCAGGGACCCTTCAGTGGTGCAGTCTCGTCAGAAAGCGGCTTCCCCTGGAGGTGCCAATGTCGCTGACGCACTCGCCCGACACGCACAAGAGCCTCATCGCCCGCATCCCCTTCGTTACGGGGCGCGAGCTCGCGGAGTGGTTCAGCCACCTGGAATCAGGACCTGCCTTCCTCCGCCGTGAAGAGCGAGCCAACTGGCTTGCCGACGAGCACGGAATCTGCGACCGCTACGCGACCGCGATCGTTCACGAGTACGAGATCCAGCGCCGCCTTAGACTCTTCGGCGCGTAATCCCCCGCCGGGGGCGCACGAGCGCCCTGTCTGGCATGCCACCGGCCTTGTGTCTGCTTGCCATCGCCGGTGCGTATCCCCCTGAACATACTTCGCCAGCCCCGCACGGCGCCCGTGCGGGGCTGTCGCGCGCGCTTCGTCGCGCGTCCTTCGTCTCGCTGCGGCCCAGCCTGCGTCGCCCGGCGCAGGCTTGCCCCGGCACTGGCTTACCCCGCCGCAAGGGTGCCCTGGCGCAGGCTCGCCCCGCCGCAAGGGTGCCCTGACGCAGGCTTGCCCCTGTCCGATCGGCGCAGAATTGCCATGTTTTCCGGCTTTTGTTAGTGCATCTGCAATACCCTCCTAGTGTGCAGATGCACATGCATTAACCTAAAGATCGCTGCTACTAAAGGCTGGTGCCCCCGGTCGGGTTCGAACCGACACTGCGGACCCTTTTAGGGGGCCGGCCTCTGCCCTTGGGCTACGGGGGCGCCCTAATAATAACCCGGTTTTCGTTATCCATCGGGGCAAGTAACGACTTTATTCTGGAGTCGCAAGTGCACACGCTTTCATCATTAGCTCGATATTCATATTTGCTGCGGAGCGTGACGAAGACGGGGACTGGGTGCGCTGATAGTAGTCAACCGGGGCGCGCTCGGCGATCCGTCGCCGTCAAATACGTGTCGCTTGATCTTCCTGCGCCACACCAGTCACAAGCGTTGAGCTCGTCCAGGCATAGCCGCTTTGCGACCAGGCAGGTATGTAGCGAATGCGACGCTGCCCGCGAATTCTCTCACGCCGGTGATTGTTCAGATGCACGTGCGCGGGCGCGACTGAAAATAGTGTCGAGCATCTCGCCGGTGACGCGGCCCGTGAATGTGTTCTGTTGGCTTGGGTGATAACAGCCGATCAGCAGCGTGCTCGCGTGACCTGAGGCGCGCAACTCGACTTCCGTGCCGTGTCCGAACGCAGGGCGCGGACGGGGGGCTTCGTAGCCCGCGCTCGCCAGCGGATGCCACAGCGCCTGCCAGGCGAAGCCGCCGAGGCAGATGATTACCCGCAGGCTCGGGGCGACCAACCGCAGTTCCTCGGATAGCCACGGGGCGCAATGGTCGCGCTCGGCGGGTGTGGGCTTGTTGTCGGGAGGTGCGCAGCGCACCGCCGCGACCATGCGCGCGCCGATCAGCCGCTGGCCATCGTCGGCCGATTCACTCGTCGGCTGGATGGCTAGCCCGCACCGGTACAGCGAGGCGAAGAGGAAGTCACCGCTGCGGTCGCCGGTAAAGATGCGCCCGGTCCTGTTCCCGCCGTGCGCGGCCGGCGCGAGGCCGACGATCAGGATCGACGGGGCCGGGTCGCCCCAGCCCGCGATGGGACGTCCCCAGTACTGCTCGTTGATGAATGCCTTGCGGCGGATGCGAGCGACCTCTTCGCGCCAGCCGACGAGCCGAGGGCATGCGCGGCAGACCGACTCCCGGGCGGTCAACTCGGCGAGTGAGCCCGCGGTGGCGGCAAGCGTGCCGACGTCTGCCGCGGACCTCGCGACCGGGGTGCTGGCATCAGCGGGGTCTCCCGGCCAGCCGCTGCCCGGGGCCACTGGACCCGGGGCTACGGGACCAGCGACCATGCGATGCCGTCCAGGATGTCGTGCTCGCTGACCAGGACTTCGCCGAACCCGAACTGGGCGATCGCGCGGTCAAGGACGAGGGCGCCGGCGCCGATCACGTCGACCCGGCCGGGATGCATGATGGGGATGGCCGCCCGCTGCACCCGTGTCTGGCCGAGCAGCGTGGTGGTGACCGCGTGCACTTGCGCCGCGGGGATCCGCGAGTGGTGGATGCGCGCGGCGTCATAGCGGGCCAGACCGAGCGCGATGCCCGCGACCGTGGTAACCGACCCCGCCAGTCCGACAAGCGTGTGCGCCTGGTGCACAGGCACGCTGGCCGCGACAATCTCCAGCGCGGCGTCGATGTCCGCGGTCGCCGCCGCCACCTCCGCCGCCGTAGGAGGGTCGGTGTGCAGGTGCCGTTCCGTCATCCGGACGCATCCGATATCTACGGAACGGGCCCCGCTGACTCCCTCGGGGCCGCCGAGGACGAACTCAGTGGAGCCACCGCCGATGTCGGTGACCAGATAGGGCGGCGGGCAGCCGCCATCCCTGGCGAGCGCGGTGCCGGCAAGTTCGCGGGTCGCTCCGCTGAAAGACAGGAACGCTTCCTCGTCTCCCGTCACGACCTCGGGGGCGACGCCGAGCACATCCTTCACCCGGTCCACGAACTCCTGCGCGTTCTCGGCGTCTCTGGTGGCACTCGTCGCCACCATCCGCACCACGGCCGGCGACAGCCTGGCGATGAGGTCGGCGTACTCGCGCAGCGCGCCGATCGTCCGGCTCAGCGCGGCCTCCGACAGCCGGCCTGTCCGGTCCACGCCCTCGCCCAGCCGGACGATTTTCATCTCTCGCTCTACGTCGGTCAGCACCGCACGTTCAGCGTCCACGTCCGCGATCAGCAGCCTTATCGAGTTCGTCCCGCAGTCGATCGCGGCCACCCGACGGGTCACTCCGCCTCCTCGTGCGCCTCATTCTCCTGGCGCGCCCTGTTTGCCTCGCGCGCCGGCACGCACGGGCCCCGGGACCACCACTGTCCCGCCGCCGCCAGTGCCTCGCGCCCGAATACGTTCGCGCCGGGGACCGCTAGCTCATGCGCGGCGAGCGCGTGCAGGCACTTGACCCGGTCCGGCATGCCCCCGGCGCTCTGCGTGCCTGGCGGGAGCGGGTCGATGCCAGCCTCCGTGGCGGCGGCGTCCCGCCTGACGAGGTAGTCGCGGTGCGCCTCCTCGTTGGCCGCACGCAGCGCGTCGTCGGCGGCGAGCCGCACGGTCATCTCCCGCATCATGCCCGCCGCCTCGAGGGCACTCAGCGCCGCGCAGGCGCGCGGACAGGTGAGGTAATACAGCGTCGGGAACGGGCTGCCATCGGGCAACCTGGGCGCGGTCTCCACCACGTCGGGTAGCCCGCATGGGCAGCGGTGCGCGACGGCCCGCGGTCCACGCGGAATCCGACCAAGCTGCGCCGCGACGATCTGGGTATCGGCCTGCGTGATCACCGGCTTGGTTCGGCTCCCGCGCGCTGCACCGACTGCCACAGCTTGGCGTACCACGGAACGGCAGGCGCCGCCTGCCGGGCCGGCGTAGCGGGTGCTGACTGTCCGGAGATCACTTCGTAGCACTGCTCGCCAGGCAAGCACATGTGCAGCTCCTGGCGTGCCAGCTGCTCGATGTACCAGGTCTGGCCTAGCTTCGCGTTCTGTTCCTGAAGGGCCTCGACCTGCGCGGACATCGTCTGCTGCTGGGCCAGCAGCTGGTCGATCTGCTGGCGCTGCGCGATGTACTCGCGGACCGGGTAGGCCAAGCTCAGCGCGATCACGCAGATCACCACGGCGAGCAGCGCCGCTCGCCCGGTCAGCCTGGTAGACCGCGCAGCCGCCGCCATCGCGGCGGCCTGCGCGGGCGAGGCTCCGGGCTGCTGCGGCACGCTCATCAGGCGGCGCTGAACCTCCAGAACGCGGCTGCTCCCGCGTAGGTCGCGGCATCGCCCAGGTGCTCTTCGATGCGCAGCAACTGGTTGTACTTGGCGACCCGCTCGCCGCGCGCCGGAGCGCCGGTCTTGATCTGCCCGGCGTTCGTCGCCACCGCGAGGTCGGCGATGAAGGTGTCGTCGGTCTCACCGGATCGGTGGCTGATCATGCAGCTGAACCCGGCACGCTGTGCCAGCGTCACGGCGTCCAGGGTCTCGGTCACAGTGCCGATCTGGTTCAGCTTCACCAGCAGGGAGTTGGCGGACTTTTCCGAGATGCCGCGGCGGATCCGCTCGGGGTTGGTGACGAAGATGTCGTCGCCGACTACTTGGACCCGGTCACCGATCGCGGCGGTGAATGCTTGCCACCCGGCCCAGTCCTCCTCGGCCAGCGGGTCCTCGATCGACACCAGCGGGTAGTTGTCCAGCCAGTCCGTGTAGATGCCGGTCATCTCCTCAGAGGTCTGTGACTTCCCCTCGAAGACGTAGCCGCCGTCGTTGTAAAACTCGGTCGCCGCCGCGTCCAGGGCGAGCGCGATGTCGCGGCCCGGGGTGAACCCGGCCTTGCCGATCGCCTCCACGATCAGGTCCAGCGCGGCCCGGTTGTGCTCCAGGTTCGGCGCGAAGCCGCCTTCGTCTCCGACGCCAGTGGACAGGCCGTGCTGCTTCAGCACCGACTTCAGCGCCTGATAGGTCTCGGCGCCCCAGCGAAGCGCCTCGGCGAAGGTGGGCGCGCCGATCGGCGCGATCATGAACTCCTGGATGTCCACGTTGGAGTCGGCGTGCGCCCCGCCGTTCAGGATATTCATCATCGGCACCGGCAGGACGTGCGCATTCGGGCCGCCGAGATAGCGGAACAGCTGCAGGCCCGCCGACTCGGCGGCGGCGCGCGCCACCGCCATCGACACGCCAACGATGGCGTTCGCGCCGAGCCGTGACTTGCCCGGCGTCCGGTCCAGGTCAATCAGCGCCTGGTCCACCAGCCGCTGGTCGTCGGCCTCGTGGCCGAGCAGCTCCGGCTGGATTTCGTCAACGACGCCGTCAACAGCGCGAGTGACGGCTTTGCCGCCGTACTCCGCACCGCCGTCCCGCAGCTCAACTGCCTCGAATGCGCCGGTGGAGGCGCCGCTCGGCACGCCCGCGCGGCCGGCGGAGCCGTCGTCGAGAACAACCTCCACCTCAAGGGTCGGGTTCCCCCTTGAGTCCAGGATCTGCCTAGCATGCACCGCTTCAATTGAGGCCACTGCGGGCTCCTTGCCTCTATCGCGCCTTAGGTTCCGTTATGGAGCCTAGTGGAGGGACCCGCGCCCGGCGCACCGGGCTCGCCGATGTCCGCGGCCGAGCTAGGAGAAGCTCTAGCTTTGCAGCAACAGCACCCAGTCGTCATAGCCATCGCTGGGGTGCGGGCCAGGAGAGGTGAACTGCTGTGTGCCGGAGTTGGGGAACGTACCGATAGTGGTGTATTGCCCGGTTGTCGGGTCATACCACCTAGCCGTGACAGTACCGCTCATCTCAGCCATATCGACTGTTATAGTACTGGCTTGCGGTAGGTAAGCGACTCCTGTGGTCCCGTCCGGGTCGATCGCCGCGCTGACATAATTGTTCTCCGCCAACGGGCTGGTGGTGCTGAAAGTACCGTAGCCCGCGGTAACGAAAGTGTGCGACTGGTCTGGAACCAGATTCTGCCACGGCAAGCTGTCGAACAGCGCGTTCAGGTATTGCAATTGCTGGACGCCGACGGTATCGAGATGGGCCTGTTCGTCGGCCCAGTTAGTTCCGTCATCCCAGGTGTAGTGGTTGCCGTAAATCTGTCCGGTGGCACCACTTGTCATGGTCCAGTATTCCTGGAGCCTGAGCACGTACGGGCTTGGTGGATTAACGCCGTTGTTGTCTTCGAACTCGTAGTTGGCTTCTCCCATGAAGGCCGGGATTGTCGGAGTCTGGTTGTAGGCGTGCAGCACCTCGGCGTAGGTCGGGTAATACGTGTAGGCCAGGTTGAGCTTTATGATAGATCCCCAGGTTGCCGCGTCGTCGAGCGAGCTGCTGACCTCATAGTTTAGTTCCACGGTTTGCAGATGGTTGTGGTCAACCGAGGCGATGCCTTTGGCGATGGCGGAGACATCGGCGTCGTCAGTGGGATTCTGCCAGCTTTGGAAGTCATTGCCGCTGATCCATATTATGTTGGGGAAATTCTTGTAACGATTACCGAGATAAACGCCGTAATTGAAATCGTTTTGGGGTCCGTTGTTTTCAATCTCGCTCATCCAGCCGCCGGTATCGGCCGGGTCCAGAAATACCGTTATGCCGTGCTCGGCGGCTAGGTTGAGCATGTCGTCAACCCGCTTGAAGTAGGCCGGGTTGGGTGTGGAGAAGTCCCCTGGCGTCGTGAACGGCACGATCCCGTCGTAAGTCGAGCCGCTGGCGTTACCTCCGGTGTAGCCGTCGCACAGGATCTCTATCCAGGCCGCGTCGAAGCCATGCGCCTGGCGGTCGGCGAAGTACTCGTTGGCTTCGGCTTCTGTGAGATTGACGAACAGGCTGTGCGGGCTGTCGCCCACGATCATGTAGGGATGACCGTCCTGATCGAGCAAGTAGCGTCCGTTGGCGCTCACCGAGGTAGGCCAGCAGAACGGCGCCGTGGCGTGGCTGCACGGCGGGCTGGCCACTGTGAGAGTTTCCCCGGCCGAAGACGAACTCACGAAGTCCGGGCTTCCCGTGTAGGCGGCGGTGACGTGGTCGGTGCCGCCGCCGAGTTCGGTGGCGGACAGCGAGCAGGTGGCGTCCCCTGACTTAAGCGGGACCACGCAGACATTCACCGAGCCAGCCTTGACGGTGACCCTCCCTTGCGGCGTGCCACTGAACTGGGGCCAGACTCGCACAGAAAACCGTTCGGACTGCTCGTCGCCATAGGTTACGTTGGCGGCCGACAGTTCCAGGGTTGTCTTCGAGGTCGCCCTGGCCACCGCAAATGTCCGCGCCGGAGAGACGGAACGAGCGAACCCGCCGCCGCCTTCGTAATCGGCGATCAGCTTGACGCGGCCAGCTGCGAACTGCGACGGCACGATCGTGCAAGCGCCCTTGCCGCCCGCGAGGGTGATCGTGCAGATAACGGCAGAGCCTTCCGTTACAGCGACTTTCCCGGCCGGTGTTCGCGACGCCGAGACGGCCACCGATACTCGCTCGGCCTCTTCGCGGCCGTAAGCGACTCTGGCCGCCGACAGCGACATAGCCGTTCTTGTGGTTACGGCCGCGGACCGCGGCATGGCTGTCGTGGTCAAGGTCGCCGCGGAAGACATCGCCGTCGTGGTCACGGCCGCGGCGGACAAGCTCAGCGCCGCGACCGCGCCGATCACCAATGCATAGGGTCGCCCCATGAATCCGTCCCCCTCTGTAACCTCCAGCTCGTACCCCGCTCAGCAACCCGATTACGCCTACCGCGGATCAATGGCTGCCGGATCTAGGTCCGATTTGGATTACCGCCCCTTATCCGAGCCTGGAGCTCAGGTATTGCAACGATACCGCTATTCCCGGAAACCGGGAGGCGCGCTCAGCTTTTCTTTACCTTTTGAACTCGAATCGGTATACCACCAGTTTGTGATATTTGATCCTGCGGCGGCGCTCCATCGGGCGACGACGGAGCGTACCTGGCTCCGCACGCAGGGCGGCGGTCTTGATCGGCCTGGCCATGGCCGCCATCGCGAGGCCGCCCTGCCACTAGCCGGCGTCCGGTCCGCAGAGCTCAGCGCGCATGATCCGCCGCCCGCTGGTCGTCGGCCTCGTGCCGGAACGGCGCCGGCCGCCTCTCACCGCCGCATGACCTGCGAACAGGCTGCGCAACGATAGCCCGCACCCTCGCCATGGCCACGGCGCCGCGGCGTTCCCGAACGCGCCAACGGCCTACCCGAACGTTGTGTTGAACGTCACGCTACGCTGCATGCCCGTCCCCTGCGGCCAGTAGCGCGTCAGCCGCGACGGCCAGTACGCTTGACGCGACGCCGTGATGTATTAGAGGCTGCAAGTCGGTGATCCACTTACTATGGCCTACGTTAAGGGCGCGTCATGACTCGCCGAGCCGACGATTTCGCCCCCCTCAGCGGCGAGCGCCCCTCGGCGGGCGATTCGACGCTGGTGATCATCGCGACAAATTTCCGGGAGGTCGGCGAGACTGGGGTCCATGCACACATTGAGCAATGGCGCCGTTACCTTGAGCAGCGCGGAACCTCGGTGCACGTTGTCACCCCCTTCTCCTGGAACCGGGCGCTTACCTATCCAGTCTTCAGCCCGCGGCTTGCCCTGAAATATGTCAGCCAGCCGGCCAGCGTCATCTGGTACAGGTACTGGCATGAATTGTTCTTGCGTAAGGCATTGCGTCAACGACTAGCCCGGGCCGGCGACTGCATCGTTTACGCCCAGGGACCATCTGAGGCAAAAGCGGCATTGCGGGCACGGCAGGGCAAGCACCAGCGGGTCGTCATGGCTGTGCACTTCCGTGCCTCCCAGGCGGATGAGTACGCGGAACCAGGCCGGGAGATCAAGCGGGACAGCGCGGTGTTCCGGGCCATCCGGCGGCTTGAACGAGAAGTGATCATGCAGCTTGACGGGCTGGTGTACGTGTCTGAGTGGGCACGAGACGCCCTGTTGAAATGGCTGCCGGAGGCGGCGGCAGTGCCGTCTGCCGTGATTGGTAACGCCGTTGCGCAGGTCACCGCGGAACGTCGTCCGATCCCTTACGCGGACCTCGTCACGGTCGGACGACTCGACGCCCCGAAGAACCATCGTTTCCTGCTGGAGGTGCTGGCCGAGGCGAAGAGCGCGGGCCGCCCCGTGACGCTGGATATTTTCGGCGATGGTCCCCTTCGTAACGACCTCAAGCGCCGCATCAGCGAATTGGGCCTCGCGGAGCAGGTCCGCCTCCGGGGCTTCCGGCCCGATGTGCGGACGTTCCTCCCCTCCTACCGGGTTTATGTCCATGCGTCATATTTGGAGACCTCGTCGTTCGCGATTATCGAGGCAATGGCCGCGGGATTGCCAATCGTGGCAGGTGACATTGGACCAATTTCCGAGCTATGCAACGATGGTGTTGAGGCGCGTTTCTGGCCGCTGGACAACTCGTCCCACGCGGCCGCCATCCTCACGGAATTGCTGGACTCCGAATCCGCGCTCGTGGAAGCGGGGCAGGCGTCACTCAAGCGCTTCCAAAGTGATTTCGACGTCGAGGTCGTTGGCGCGCGGATAAGATCCTTCCTGCTGGGCACCGAAGCGACCGATTCTATACGCCACTAATTTACTAATTTGGCCGGACACCGCTCCGCAGTTTGGAAAGCTGTTGCTTTACAGCTTGCGCGCGCGGATTGTAAGACAGCTGCCGACGCGTGCCCTTCGCCACGGTATAACTCTTGAAGAAGAACTTCTTGGCCGCCATCCGGCCGACGCCATCACGCTGAGAGAAGACGATCCTGGGTAGCGCCACGATGCCAAGGCTCCGCATCGGGGTTTCCACGGAGCAGGCGTAGTCGTACCCCGCTTCTCGCACCGCCTGCCTGGCGGCCGCGTCCATGTTTCCCCACGGGTAGGCGAAGCCACGGACAGGTTGCCGCATGAGTTCGCTGAGATCCGATCTGCTCCCGCTTACTTCGGTGGAAAGCTGGTCGACTCCGACACCGGCTAGCCGTGTGTGGGTGACCGAGTGCGCACCGATCTCCATGCCTGCCGCCGCCACCTGGAGAACCTGGTCAGCGGACATCAGCGGCCACACGGGTCCGTCATCCCAGGCGTTGGTGCCGCCGAGCTGCCCGGTGACAATGAACATGGTCGCCGTGAAACCATGCCGCGAAAGCTCGGGTACCGCGTTTTCCAGGACCCCGACATAGCCGTCGTCGAATGTGAGGCCAACAAGTCCTTTCGCGGTGCCCGCGCCTATGGCTTGTACTAGTTCACCTATCGAGACACCACGCAGTCCCCGGTCGGCCAGCCACGACAACTGCTCGGCGAATCGTGTCGGCGTCACGCATATGTCGTGCGGGTCCTCAGCTACTACCCCGATGTTGTGGTACATCAGCACCATCGGCACGGAGTTCAGGCTGAGCCTGCTCAGGTCCAGCGCGCTGGCCTTAGCACCGAACCCAGTGGCCATTACCGGATCACGGCCGACGCGGACCGCGCCTTTCTGCTCAGCCCGCTCGCCACCCCGGCGGCCGCGGTGGTCGCCGCATATTCAGCGCCGTATACGAAGCGGCACACCGGCCCGAAGGTCGGCGCGACGACCGGACCGATGAAATACAGACCCTTAGCGGAGGACTGGTAATCCCGCCCCACCGCGGGCGTGAGGCCGACAGTCTGCAGTTCGGAGCGGAGCCCATCGGAAAAGAAAGTTAGCCGGTCGAGGTCGGCGCGGTAGCCGGTGGCGGCGACGACGTGATCCACCTCCAGCTCAGTGATCCCCTTCCCCGGAGAACCGACGCCGAGCCGCACGCGACCGTCGACCGGCTTGGCCCACGCCGCTGAGCCACCGCTCAGGATGGGCACCTGCCCCTCGACCCGGGGGCGCAGCCAGGGCGCTCCAGACGGCCCCAGGACATTACGGGCCTTGGACACCCGCAGGTCACCGGGCAGATGCCGGAATACGTTGGGAAGGTTGGCGTAGAACCAGAGCCGCCAGCCACCGCCGAGGCCGCTCTCCGGCGCCTTGAACTTCTGGAGCACGGGACGAGGGAGACAGTCCGGGTCGCCGGCCCAGATCACTCCGTGCCGGGCCAGGATCTGGACCGCGACGCCGTTCTCGTGCATCAGGCCCGCCAGCTCAAGAGCCGACGATCCGCCGCCAACGATGAGGACTTCGCGGCCAGCGAACGCCGCGGGGTCCGCGTGCTTGGAACTGTGCGTGCACAGATCCGCGGGCAGCTCAGACAGCGGGTCTGGCGTGTACGCGAAGTGCTCGACGCCGATGGCCACGACGACCTTCTTGGCTACCACCTGCTCGTCTCCGACGGTCAGCTCGAAGCCCCCGTCCCGTCGGGCGATCTCCGTGACAACCTGCTCCTCGACTTTCAGGCCGAGATCGGACTGGAACCACTGACCGTAGCTGACAAAGTCGGCAAGCGGCACCGGCAGGCCACAATGCGCGTAGTCGCGTCCAGTCGCCCGGCAGAAAGCCTCTAGTGTGTGCGTGCCCGCGGGATCTGACAGGTTTGACGCGAAACCTTGTGACTTGAGGAACATGCCCCTGGGCATGGCTGACCGCCACAGTCGCATGGGCATCCCGAATTGCCGGTAGTCTACGCCGCGGGCATTCAAATGTGCCGCAACTGAAAGGCCGTAGGGACCCGCACCAACTATGGCGACATCGACAGTATTCATTATACTTCCCTTTCCTGCTATCGCGCTGGAGGCCGTGCGTTTCCAGCCGTAAAAGCGGATGCCTTCGCTCGGCCTGCGCGGTAACGAATGGCAGAAGACGCGGTATCGTGCGGTGCCGCGGCTCGCCGACCGCGCGCGATCGGCCGGGTCGCCGTCTTCCATCCCATGCGCAGGCACATCAGGCCGAAAGGCCGCAGGTCGTCACCTGCGAACCAGGCGAATTCGTCAACCGCGCGGACTTCAGACAGCCAGGTCCGCAGGCTAATCTCACGGCGGCGCCAGAGGGAAAGCACTGCCAGCGGGTCGTAGCTCTCCACCATAAAGCGGCGTTCGTTCAGTTGCTCTCCGGACGGGATGGGCTGCCCGGTCAGGTCGAGATACGCGGCGAGCGCCACGTCCATGCCGGCTGTGTCGCGGAAAATCCTGAATTGCGCGCCGAGTCGGGGGTTGAAGTCGAGCAGGTTATACTCGCCGTCGCGCTTGTCCAGCCGGATGTCGAGATCCACGATGCCGCGGTACTCCAGTCGCGCGAGGAACGCGGTAATAGCGTCGCGAAGCTTATCGTTCGCCGTTGACCGCCCAAGGGAGGTTCCCCCCGCGCCGAGCGGCTGAGATCGCTCTTTGACCCCGGTAAAAGCCGGCTGGCAGACCGACGAGGCGTCGCAGTAGCCATGAAAAAACCAGTCGTGGCCGGGACCGCCAGGCACAAACTCCTGAAGCATCAGCCCGACGCCAGAGCCGTCGCAGCGCCGGTAAACATCGATCAGGCCATCGTTGTCAGCCACGATGGACGTGCTGGGCAATTCCCCGTGAGACAGCCACGGAGCGGTGAGCTTAGCGATCAGCGGGAAGCCCGCGCGCGCGGAGAATTCCTGTGCGGCGGCAAGCGAGTCAGGCAGGCAGACCTCGGGACTCGGCATCCCCAGCTCACGGCACAACTGGTAAAGGGAGTATTTGTCGGCCACCCTGCGGGGGAGGTCGGCTGGCGGGTCCGCGAACAGGAACGACTGCCGGAGGGCGGCACCGTGCTCCGCGAGGTAAAGCGCCCCTACATCATCGGTCGGGAGGAGAACGGCCGGCTGGCCTATTTTCTCCGCAAGGCGTGTCAGACCTTCTGTCACATCGGCGACGCTGCCTGAATTCGCCTGCCAGAAGAACCGCCCAGAAAGGTAGCGGGAACTCGCGACAGGAGCACGCGGAGCTTCATGGACCCCGTACACGGTAACACCCGCCCGCCCGAGGCTGCGGATGACACCCAGACCGCCGTGGTGCATGACGTTCGGCGTGAGCTTGAGCACCACAGCCGGCACGCTGGTGTCGAATGAACCCTCGACACCAGTCATTGGCATGACGCCCGCCCTCCCGCTTTGATCATCCCTTCCTCCTTGTGCCATGTAGGGTGCGTGGTTACTAGATCCACGCCGACTGGGCCTGATACGCGAGGGCTACTCCAATTTGGAACCGACGGTGAATTGGCTATGATCGCTGGTTAACCAGACGCTGGCCGGATCTTGACCTGCCGGGGACAGTAGGACGACTTAGTGAGGTGCTGTGGACGTTATCGCCGTCCCGCGAATCGACGGCGCCTTGCTGTTCCGGCCGACCCCGCACGTGGATGCGCGAGGCTTCTTCTCCAGGACCTTCGACGCCGCGGTCATGCGGACCGCCGGGATCGATCCAGGCGCGTTCGTCCAGGACAGCCTTTCCCGATCGGCCCGCGGCGTGCTCCGTGGCTTGCACCTGCGCACCGGCCGGGGGGAGGCCAAGTTGGTGCGCTGCTCCTACGGCGCGATCTTCGACGTCATCGTCGACCTGCGCCCGAGCTCACCGACGTACCGGAACTGGGAGAGCTTCGAGCTACGCGACGAGGAGCAGGTCTCGCTCTACATCCCGGCGGGCTGCGCGCACGGGTTCCAGGCGCTGACCGAGCCCGCGGACGTGTCCTACCGGATCGATCGCGAGCACGACCCGTCGCAGGACGTGACCATCGCCCACGACGACAAGCAACTGGGCATCCCCTGGCCACTTGCCGTAACGAACATGTCGCAGCGCGACCGGATGGCGCCGCCGCTCAGCGCGGTGACGAGTCTGCTGGCGTAGCAGGTCAGCAGGTTCGATCCACCGCAAGCGCTTTCACCAGCGCTCCCCACCCGTAGGCGATCTGATAGGGCCAGCTTCTCTTCGGAAGCGGCGCCGTGGCCACGTAGACGGGGCCGCCGAAGCAGAGTTCGGTAAGGAGACGGGCGCGCGTGGCTTGCGGTCGCGAGGTCACAAGCACCACCGAGGTCCAGTGGTACTGCTTCGCCAGCCTGCCGAGGAACTCTGCCTCTCCGAAGGTGTCAGGGGGGTTCGGATCGAAGCAGATGAGCTTCACCCCGGGCGGCCGGGAAGGACACGGGCTGCCATACCCGTCGTAACCCTGCGACACGACCAGCATCGGTGCCCGGTGCTTGGTGGCGAGCTGTAGCGCCACAGGCATGCGGTCACCGGGGCCAGCCAGCATCACGATTGCGCTCACCCTGGCCGGCATTCCCTGAACCGGCCACACGAGCAAGCGCGCGGTCGCGAGGACGAACACCAGGATCAAGGCCGCCACGACAGTGAGCACCCGCCGCCAGCCGCGCGACAGACGGCGCCGCACGGCGCCCGTATCCGAGCTGACCTTGGGGGTCTCGGCGTCGGTCGGGGTTTTCACGTCACTAGCTCGAAAGGACGGCCGCACCCCGTACTGTCGCCCCTAGGCTTTCATCGCTATTGTCGGCGTCGATCACCACGATAGAACTCAGGCGTACCCCGCCCAGCCGTACCATCTCGCCCGCGGCATGCAGCCGCAGCGCGCTTGACCGCCCGGCGGTGACCATCGCGACAGCGTCGGTCGCCCAGGTCGCCAGGTATTCTCCGCCGAAGGCGGGGTTGAGCGTAACGAGCGAGAGCACGAGATCGGCACGTGCGCTGGCGGTTGCCAGCTGTTCATCCGCTTGGGCGTAGCCCTCGGGAAAAGCATGACTGCGCAGCGGGCCGATTGGCGCGACGTCGCTAGCCCTCGGCACTACCACCACAATGGGGATCCCCTCCGGGGTCGCCGTGCTGATGCCGGGACCGGCGACCTTCAGCAGGCGCGCCGCCTGAGCACCGGCGGACAGGTCGGCAAGGACGACCCGCCGACGCTGCTTGGCGCTGGCAATGGCCAGTTCAACGACCGCCCGGGCCGCCGTCGGCGCGTCGTCCACTTCGACCACGGCCAGCCCGGCGGGTCCGCTGGAACTGCCCGGTACCGCGGTTTTCAGGTGCTCGACAACGCGCTCCATGTCCCGGCTCCGGGCGGCGCGCCCGCGCAGCGGCGGTATCCGCCCTTCGCGCAGCGGGCCAACGCTTACCCTGACCGGCGCACCGACGACGTACGCGATGTCATCCCTACGGCGCAGCCGATCGGACGTGATCGCCCCGACGATGACGATGATGATGCCGAGGAGGAGCCCGCCGAGCAGTCCGCCGAAGACATAGAGAAGGCCGGTCTTCACCACGGAGCGCTTGAGGGGCGCGGCCTTGTTGAGCACCTCGCTGCCCTGGACCATCTGCTGCGTTAGCGTCTGTGTACTCGCCTGCTCGGTGGTGGCGTACTGCTGGATTTGAATCAGCGCGTTGCTCGCCTGCGTGCGCTGCGCCTGCAGGGCGTCGAGCTGCTGGGTGGTGCCGCTCGGCTGGGACGACACCTGCTTGATCTGGCTGTTGATCGAGTCGAGATGCTGTTGGGCCTGGCTGATCTGCTGCTGGAGCTGGGCGTCCGTTTGCTGCTGCTGTCCCTGCTCATTCTGGGCGCGGAAGTCGAGGAACTGTGTCGCCACCGCCGCCGCTCGCTGGACTGCCTGATCGCTGGATGTGCCCTTCGCGGTTATCGTCAGCAGCTGCGGAGTGACCATGGCGACGCTGTAGTCCGACAGGAAGCTGGCGGGCGTCTGCGTGTAGCCCAGCTGTCGGACGACGGCGGTGGCCACCGGAATGCTCTCTGCCATGACTATGTCGGTCAGGACCTCGTCGGCCGGATTCTGGCTGGAGTTGTCGACGAGCAGCACGGTGGTAGACGCCGAGTACGCTGGCGGCTTTGACGCGTAATACCCGCCGCCAAGGATGAGGCCGACGACCGCCAGCGTGAGCCACAGTCGCGTGCGCCGGCGCACCGCCGCCATCAGGAAGCCGAGGCTGACCAGCGGAGTCGCGGGATCGCCAGCGGGCCGCTCGACGAAATCGGCGGGGTCCTCGTAGACCGCGAGGTGCTCCTGCAGGTCGTCGCTAATCCCGCGGGACCAGTCCACCACGTGTTCTGGATCGTTCACCGTCTGATCTCCGTTGGTATGTCGCTGACCCGCGTGGGCCGTGAACGCCATGCGGGCGCGGCCAGCCGCGGGATCCGGCCGGTCGTCTGGTCACCCGGCTCCGGGTCCGCCACGAGGATCCCGAAGATCTCACGGTCCGAGGCTGCCGCCGCGGTGGCCGCCCTGGCGAGCTGTTCCGCGGTGGCGGCGCCGGCCGAGACCGCTAGCACCGTTCCTGTTGTGCGCAAGCCGTCCGGCATGCGTGGGTCGCCGCCGTCGACAACCGCGACGACGACGACGAACGCCGCGCGCAACTGGCCGAGGTCGCCGGCGTCGGAGACGACTAGCTGCAACGGCTTGCGCCGTTCCGCTGAGTGCGGCGCGGCCGCACATGCGGTGCGCAGCGTGGCGGTGACGTTTACGTCCTGCTGTGGACCGATGACCAGGGCCGTAGGCACCCCTAGGGCCGCGGCGAAGGTCGCGAGCTGCGGGCCGAGGGCGAGCGCGCCTGGGTCGGAGGAGAGGGACAGCACGGTGAGCGAGAAGCCGCGGGGCCGTGCACCGTTGTGCGTCCCGGCCAGCGCCTCACCGTCGGGCAGCCCGAACCCCTGCAGCAGCCTCGTGAGCGCCCACCTGTGCACAACTTCCGGCTCATACTCGTCCAAGAGCTTCGCCCACGACAGGGGGTCGGACGGGTGGGCGACGGGAATGGAAGCGAGAACGGGAGCCCCGATGGAGTTGGCTATAGCGTCACGCTCTAGCAGCCGCCGGTCTTGGCGGCCCACCGCGAGGACTATTACGAAGCCGACGAGGGCCCCGGCGAGCAGGCCCAGCAATGCATAGATGACGGTGTGCTCGGTCCCCTTGGTGCCCGTCGCCGTGATCGCGGGCTCAAGCACCTGGGCCTGTACGTGCCCAGCCGGGCTATTGGCGGCGCTCACGTAAGCGACGTAGCTGTTGGCCACCGCGTTGGCGGTGTCCTCCGCCTCCGTGGCGGTCTTACCGCTCGCGGTGAACGAGAGGATGCTCCCAGCCTCGCTGCCGACCTGGACCGTGTTGCGCAGCGTCTGCAGCGACATCGCCGGACTGACATGAGCGAGCGCGCCCGTCAGCACCGAGTCGCTGCCAGCGACCACCACCTCGGTCTGGATCAGGGTGTCCGTTGAGGTCGACTGCGTGTCCTGTGCGGATGCCTGCGGCAGCAGGACGAGCGCGGTGCTCTGCGGCAGCGGAGGCTTGAGGACTCCGTATGCGGCGCCTACGAGAAGGCCGAGGACGACCACGGCGCCGAAAAGCTTCTTGCGCCGCCGCACAATCTGTATGGATCTCCGCAGGTCCAGTGGCTGCTGGCTCATCTCACCTCCGCTTGCATTTCCGGTGTCTGTGGGGATTCAGTGCCGGATATGCACCATGGTACGGCTTGGGGGGAGGCTGAGTGTCCGTGAGATTTTTCGACTTCAGTAAACTTCAGGCGTGTTATGAGCGGCCTATCGGATACGCAACGGCCGCGTCCCAAAATGGTCACAGCGGGAACGCGTTGCCCCAACCCCGGCGAATACCATCCGAGGACAGGATCGGTCTCGCCTTGGTGGAGGCCCCAGTCAAGCTCGCCGGGCAGTTCCAGCCGCGCGCCGATCCCGGACGCGGAAGGCCAGGTCAGCACGGCGACGTCAGCCGAAAGCTGTGCGGTGACGTCCGGGCCAAGATGGAAGGCGAGCCGTGCCTCGTGCCCCGCGCCGTCAATCGTGTCCGTAATTTCGATGCCGCGCCCGGCCGGGTCAAGCCGCACCGTGCGCCGGTGGCTGGCCGGGGGGCTCAGCGTGGTATAGCCATCGTGCTCGGCGGTCCAGGTCAGCTCGGAGACCTCGATCTCGCGGGTGCGCGCCTGCCGCTGCCACATAAACGGGCCGCTCTCGATTGACTGGCTGCGACCGCCAATCTCCGCGGTGTTGTGCGCGACCGTCGAACGGAAATACGAGCGCCATTCCCGCTCGCCGTGATAGCAGTACGTGCCCGGGTCGGCGAGGATGTCCACGCCGTCGTGCCTGACCTCTATAGAAAGAGCATCGGCGTGCGCATGCGCGGCGATGGACAGGAATCCGTGCGCTCCGCCGTCACAGCGGCACCATATCTCCGGGGAATCGGCCAGGTCGGTCCTGAGCAGCGTCAGGCCGGCGTCCGAGAACCGCCAGGGGCGCACCTCAGGACGGCCAGCAACCCGGCGGGCCCCACCAGCAAGCGCGCCGACCAGCGCGCTTCCCGCGTCCGCGGGCACCAACGGCCACCACCTGAGCCGGCAGAAAAGCGCGTCGCCGAGCGCGAGCAGCGTCGGCCAGCGGTTGTGCGCGGGGGCGTCGAGCAAGACGACACGGCCCTCGTCGGAGTCGGCCTGGCGGGGCGGCCGCAGCCGCACGTCGACCAGGGCGGCCATGTCGTCGGTCATCGAGCACAGCAACCGCCAGCAGCCGTCACTGACCGGGTGGCCGGCCGCGGCAGCTTCAAGCGCGGCGAAAAAGCCAAGCTCGGCGACGAACCCGTGGTAGTCAGTGGCGAGCTCGCGGTTGATCCCCGACGGGAACGTGTTGTCCAGCAGCGACCGCTCAAACAGCGCGGCGGACTCGCGGCGCCAGCGTCCGCTCTCCGCGAACCACGGGAAAGCGCAGCTTGCCGCGAGCTGTCCGGCGGCCTCGGCGATCACGTGGTTGTTGGCCGACGAGCCGCGGCTCTCGAACGCGGCCAGGTACTCCTGGTGCCAGCGGATCTGGCGCAGCGCCAGGTCGTTTCGCTCGAACAAGTCCGCCGCTCCCGGCCACTCGTCAAGCAGCCGCCGGATCCAGGCGAAGTTGACCAGCCGGACTCCGAGTTCGATGCCGCTTGTCCAGTTGATGCCTGACAGGAACGGGTTGGCCGCCCACCACGACCGCAGCTGGGAGTCCACCCGCTGCGCATAGGCGTCCTCGCGGGTCAGGTACCAGGCCATGGCGAGCAGAGTGAGGTGCTGCAGCCGGTTGACCTCCCAGACCTGTTTGATGTTGCCCACCGCGTCCTGGTCGCGGTGGTTGAGAGCGAAGGCGTAGGCCTGCGGCGTGGATCGCGTGCCCGTGGCCGGGTCGAAGAACCAGTCAGGCTCCTTCATGTCGGTACGGACGACGCCGAGCACCTCCCATTCGCCGCTCATCAGGCGGTCCGCGTCGGCGACAATCGCGGCCCGGGCGGCGTCGGGAACACGGGACGCCGCGTCTGCCGGCAGCACCGAGGCGAACTCGCGCGCGCCACCAGGAGCCGGGCGCAGCGGAGGCAACGCGTCAAGCTGTCCCGGCCGCACCTGCCTGCCCGACCACGCCTTGCGGAGCGCCTGCTCACGGACGCGCCAGGCGACCTCACCCGGCGACATCCGGCCGACTCTGCGGAAGTACCAGCCAAGCTTCGAGGTGGGGGGAGTGGTCGCGGTCATATCCATTCCGGCTTGCCGCTTGACAGGCTCTCGCCTACGGCAATCGTCGCCCGTGTGGTGGCGAGCAGGGAGTCGACGGCGATCGGCATCGGACGGCCGGTCCGCACGGCCTCGACGAACTGCTCCATCTCGGTGGCCTGCCCCTTGTCCTGCCCGCCGCGCGCCTTCGTCGTGGACTTCCCGCGCGCGGACCAGACGGTCGCGGTACGGAAGTTATCAAGCCGTGCACTGCGCCCGCCGCCGGTAACGTCCATCGTCTCCTTCGGGAAGCGGACGTTGCCGCCAGTCAGGTACGCGATGGTGCCCGACGCCCCGCTAGCGAACCGGAAGGTCGCGCTGACGTCGCCCTTTTCCGGCCCGCGCGCGGCATAGACCTCGTCCGGCAGGCTGTCAGCCCACCAGCTCAGCGTGTCGATGAAGTGTCCGCCCTCGCCGGCGAAGCGGGAACCTTCGGCCGCCTCGTTGAGGTACCAGCTATCGGCCGCGAGCGGGCCCGCGTTGACCAGGTACCTGGCGACGGAGTTGGCCGCGCCGCCACCGAAGCTCCGCCTCATCTGCGTCAGCAGCGGCGCGAACCGACGGTTGAAGCCGACCATGAGCCGGTCGTTTCCGGTCTTCACGATGGCCTCGGCGATCGCGTCGGTCTCCTCGCGGGTGAGCGCGAGCGGCTTCTCGACGTAGACGGCCTTGCCGGTCTCCAGCGCGCGGCACACCAGCTTCGCGTGCGTGGCGTGCCTGGTCACAACGAAGATCGCGTCCAGTGAATCGTCATCGAAGACCTTGTCGGAGTCGGTTGAGGCGGTGGTGAAGCCGAACTTCTTCTGCGCGTTGACCGCGGACAGAGACTTCGTGGTGGCGACGTGCGCGAGCGTGGCGGCCGGCAGCTTCGCCAACGGCGGCAACAGCATCGAGGTCGCGTAGTTGCCCGCCCCGACAAAGCCGATCCGTACCTCGGACCTTTCCCTCTTGCCTGTGGTCCTGACGGTCGCGGGCTTCGCCGCCGATCCGAGCACCTTGCTCGTGGCGGGCCGGAGCACGTCCGGCGCGGGCTCCGGGTACTCAAGCAGGACGCCGACCGCCTTGAGCGTGCCCTCCTTCAGGTCGCCGTAGACCTTGGCCGCCTCCTCGAACGGGGCCACCATGTCGATCAAGGTCGCGACCTCGATGGAGTTACGGGCCAGCAGTTCCAGGAAGGACTCGAGGTTGCGCTTCTCCGTCCACCGGACGTACCCCACCGGGTAGTCGACACCCTCAAGCTCGTACCTGTCGTCGTACCGGCCCGGCCCGTAGGACCGGGAGAACCGGACGTCGAGTTCCTTCTCGTAGTAGGAGTTCCACGGCAGGTCGAGCTTCATCTTGCCGATGTCGACGACCCGGCCGCGGTCCCGCGCCAGCTTGACCGCCGCCTCGACCGGACCGTTGGTATGGCCGCCGGCGGCCAGGAAGATGTGGTCGGCACCGCGGCCGCTGGTCAGTGCGGCCAGGCCGCTCACGATGGCGTCCAGATCCTCCGGCGAGCCCGCGAGCGCGGCGCCGGCCTTCTCGGCCAGCCGGCACCGGTCCGGCACCGGGTCGATGCCCACCACTTGGACGCCGGCCGCTATCAGCAACCGGACCACGAGCTGGCCGACGAGGCCGAGGCCGATCACCGCGGCGGTCTCGCCAAGTTGCACCTCGCCGCGGCGCACCCCGTGCATGGCGATGCTCGCCACGGTGGCGAAGGCGGCGTGCTCCGGCGCCACCCCCTGCGGGACGACCGCGCACAGGTTGACAGGGACCCAGTTGTACTCGGCGTGCAGGGCCTGTTCGTTGCCCGCGCAGGCGACGATCTGGCCGACCTTGAACTCCTCGGCGCCCTTGCCGACCTCGGTCACCACGCCGCACAGCGAGTAGCCAAGGGGGGTGTAGGAGTCGAGCTTGTTCATCACCTTCTTGTATGTGCTGACAAGCCCCTGCTGCTGCACCTGGTCAAGAACCTTGCGCACCTGGTCCGGCCGGGCCCGCGCCATGCCGACCATCGACATGCTCGCCTCCGACACTTTCATCATCTCGGTGCCGGTCGAAATGAGGGAGAACAGCGACCGCACCACGACGCCGCCGGGACGGCACGAGGGCGCCGGCACGTCTAGCACGGTGAGCTCCCCTGACTTGTAGTTCTGCGCAATCTGCTTCATGACCCGTTACTTGTCCGCTCGCTTATTGGCTTACTGTTCGTCACGCGGCCACCCCGGCTGCTCGCACCTGGCGGTACCACAGCTCCATCGACAGGAGCTGCCAAATCTGTTTGGCGTAGTCTTCGCGGCCTGCCTGCTCGTCCGCGATGAGCCTGCGCACCTGGTCCCTGCGGAGCGTCCCGTTGTCGGTTAGCTCACCGTTGACGAGCACGTCGTCGATCAGCTCGCGCAGGTCGTTGCGGACCCACGCGCGCAGCGGGGCGCCGAAGGAGGCCTTCGGCCGGTGCACGATCTCGTGCGGCAGCCAGGTCTGGGCGGCATCCTTGAGCGCGGCCTTCGCCGTCCTGCCGCGGATCTTGTCGCCGCCAGGGATCGAGAACGCCGCCTCGGCGACGATCAGGTCTACGAACGGGGTGCGCACCTCGACGGACGCGGCCATGCTGGCCCGGTCGGTGTAGGTCAGGTTGAGCCCGGCCATGAACAGGCGCGTGTCGGCCAGGCACATCCGGTTGATCTCGTCGTCGAGGTCGTTGTCGTTGTAGATAGCGGCGTGCTCGTCGATGACCGCGTCCACCTGGCCGGCGAGGTCGGGACCGACGAGGCTGCTCAGGTCCTGCGGGTCGTACAGCGTGTAGCTGCGACGGAACCGCGCCTCCTCAGGGAGCTCGGCGAAGGTCATGAACCGCTTGGCCCAGCGCGGGTAGCGCAAGCCCCGGTTCCCGACCGACACCGGCATGGCGTTGACCGCCGCGCGCGCCGGGGCTCTGAGCGCGCCGGGCAGCCGACCGTAGCGGCTGGCCATCAGGCACGCCAGGTGCTTGCGGTAGCCGCCGAACAGCTCGTCCGCGCCCATCCCCGACAGGATGACCTTGACGCCGCGCTCACGCGCGGCCTGGCACATCAGCAAAGTGTTGATCGCCGCCGGGTCGCCGATGGGCTCGTCAAGAATATCGACCATCTTCGGCAGCAGGTCCACGATGTCCGGGGAGATCTCGATCTCGTGCAGGTCGATGCCGTAGCCACTAGCGACCTTGCGCGCGTAGGTCGCGTCGTCCGGCATCGCCTCGAGCTTTTGGTCCTCGGGCCGGAAGGTGATCGTGTACGCGTCGACGCTGGCGGCCTTTTGATGAGCGAGGACGGTGATGATGCTGGAGTCGAGGCCGCCGGACAGGAAGCTGGAGACCGGGACATCGGCGATCAGGTGCGCGGTGACGCTTTCGTCGATGACCTGCCTGAGGTCCGCTCGCGGTCCCGCCGCCGCGCGCTTCGCGACGTCCTGAACGCGCCAGTAGTTGTGCTCCTCGTGCGTGCCGTCGGGCCGGAAGCGCGCCCAGCTACCCGCGGGGAGCTTGGTCACGTTCTGGATGGCGCAGCGCTGCTCGGGGACCCAGTAATAGAGCATGGACGCTACCAGCGCGCCCGGCTCGATCCGCAGTTCCGGGCCGACAGCGGCGAGCAGCGCCTTCAGCTCGGAGGCGAACACGATGCCATCACCCCGCCGTAGGTACAGCAGTGGCTTGATGCCTAGCGGGTCGCGGGCCAGGAACAGCTCGCCAGTGCCACTATCGGCGATCGCGAACGCGAACATGCCGCGGAACCGGTCAAGGGCCGCCGGTCCCCAGGCGCGCCACGCCTCGAGCACGACCTCCGTGTCGGAGTTCGTGCTAAAGCTGGCTCCCTTGGCCTGGAGCTGGGCGCGAAGCTCCCGGTAGTTGTACAGCTCACCGTTGTAGACCAGCGTCAGGCCGCCTTTGACAAGGGGCTGGTTGGCGGAGGTGGACAGGTCGATGATCGACAGCCGCCGATGGCCGAGGTGGATCGAGACGCGCTCGTTCTCCAGGCTCCAGATTCCCCCGGCGTCCGGACCGCGGTGCGCGATCCGAGTCGTCATGACGTCGGTGAGCTTGTGCCCGTCGACCTGCTGGTAGCACCCGGCGATGCCGCACATTGTTCTCAGCTACCTGCCTTCGGCGGCGCCAGCCGCCCGTAGACGTCAACGTACGCGCGCGCGGAGTGCGACCAGGCGAGCTCGTCCTCGACACGGGCCCGGCCGAGCTTGCCCATCCGCACTCGCTCGGCCTCGTCGTCGATCAGGCCGACGATCGCCTTCGCGTAGTCGCGGACGTCCTGTTCGGGGCTGCCCGTCGGCGTCACGTACAGCGCGGCGTCGCCTGCCGAGACTCGGGTCTCGTGCAGGTCGAAGGCCACCACCGGCAGCTCGAAGGACATGTACTCCATGGTCTTGTTCATCGTCGACACGTCGTTGAGCGGGTTCTTCGGATCTGGGGACAGGCCGATGTCCGCGATAGACATGACCTTCTTGACCAGCTCGTCCGGCGCCCGCCCGGTGAATTCCACGTGACCTTGGAGGCCGAGCTTGTCTCGCAGCGCGACCAGTTCGTCGAAGCAGTCGCCCTTGCCGATGAGCGTGAAGGCGATGTCGTCACGCTTCATCTCATGCACGACGACCGCGGCGGCCCGCACCACGATGTCCACGCCGTCCTGTGGTCCCATCACGCCGATGTAGGCGGCCAGGTGTTTACGACCGCGGCGCTGGCTCTCGTCCGGCTCGCCCCGACTGAGCTTGTCCGGGTCCGGGCCGGTGCGGACGACCGTCACGTCCGCGGGACGCTTGCCGCTCCTGTTGATGGCGATGCCGCGATAGGAGTCGTTGGTGGAGATGACGTGGTCCGCCGTGCGGTGCGTCCGGCGCTCCAGAAAACGCAAACCCTTGTACGGGAGGGAGCCGGTGGCGTCGGGGAAGCGTGACTGGAAGAGCTCCGGGCACAGATCGTGGTGGTCGAACACGAATCTGGTGCTGTCCGCGGCGCGCAGGACCATGGCGATCGGCCAGAAAATATCCGGCGGGTTACACGCCTGGATGACCGCGAACCGACCACGTCTGCGGGCCTTTAGCGTCTGCCGGGCCGTCGCGAGGAACGAGTACGCGTACTCGGCGACGAAGCTCAGCTTGCTCCCGCCCGGCGCGTACGGCCGGTACTTGTACAGCTCGACCGTATCGACGACCTCGTAGGAGGGATCGTCCTTGCCCTTGGGGCACACGACCGCAACCCGGTAGCCCTCCGCGACGAGCGCCTGGCACTCGAGCCAAACCCGCCGGTCGAACGGGACCGGGAGGTTCTGGACGATGATCAGGACTCTGGCCGCGCGGGGAGTCCTTCGCGCGGAAACCTGTTCACTGTTGAGCGGCACATCCCATAGGAGCGCCCAGTGGGCGGCACTGATACCCAACCGGCCCATTGGCTGGCGCACGCGCTGGCCCATGGCCCGGCCACCGCCCCGAGCGCGGGTTGAGATGCCCCGGCGCATGTATCACGTAAGCCGCCTCGAGTATCTCTTAGCGTGGGATCTATGTGGCGACATGCCGTGAATCGGCTGGGAGAAGATGAAATTCGAACCCGCGCAAGGGGTTAGCTGGTGGCCGTAGCGGCTCGGAGAATCCCGGTAGCGCTGCCGTGGCGCCAAGCACGGCGGGTGGGTCAGCGGCTCACCTGGGGTATCGCCGATCAGGGCGTGTCCAGCCTGACGAACTTCCTGCTGAACGTGTACGTCGCCCGCACGCTCGGCGCGGCGGAGTTCGGCGCCTTCAGCCTTGCCTACGTGACATACGGGTTCGCGATAAACGCCTCTCGGGGTCTTTCCATCGAGCCTCTCCTGATCAGGTTCAGCGGCACCGACCTGCGGACCTGGCAGCGCGCCGCCGCGGGTTGTACGGGCACCGCGCTGCTCGTGGGTGTGGCCACAGGAGCTGGCGCACTAGCAGTGGCGGCAGTGGCCGGCGGCACGGTCGGGCTGGCCTTTTTCGCCCTTGGGCTAATGCTGCCCGGCCTGCTCCTCCAGGACAGCTGGCGGTACGCGTTTTTCGCGGTGGGCCGCGGCTACCACGCCTTCCTCAATGACGTGATCTGGGCGGCGGTCCAGATTCCGTTGCTGGTGATCATGAAGATGACCGGCCACGCGACCGTGTTCTGGTTCGTCCTCGCCTGGGGTGCTGGGGCGGTCGTCGGGGCCGCCTTCGCGTCCCTCCAGGCCCGGGTGCTGCCTAGCGTGGCCGGCGCCAGGCACTGGCTGATGCGGCACCGTGATCTGGGTCCCCGTTACCTCTTGGAGAATACTGGCGGCAACGCCGCGGGAACGGTGCAGAGCTACTGCACCTCTTCAATTCTGGGCCTCGCGGCAGTTGGCGATATCCAGGCGGCCAACGTTCCGATGGGTCCCTTCAGGATCGTTTACTACGGGCTGGGCATGATCACGATCCCGGAGGCCACGCGGGTGCTGCGGCGTACGCCGCGCCGGCTGCCTTTTTTCTGCGCGGCCGCCAGCATCGCGCTCACCTTGCTGGCTCTTGCGTGGGGAGTGGTGCTGCTGGTGGCGCTGCCCATGGGACTCGGGCACCTGATGCTGGGCGCCCTGTGGCGGCCGGCTTACCCGCTGGTGTTCCCGACGACACTTGCCATCATGGCCATGTGCGCCACCGGCGGTGCGGCCATCGGCCTGCATGCCCTCGGCGCAGCGCGCCGCAGCATGCGCGCCACGCTCATCACCTCAGGAGTGGTTGTCGCCGGTGCGGTCGTGGGAGCGGTGACGGCGGGCACGCTCGGTACGTTGCTCTTCGTCGCGGGCGGAACGTGGTTCGGCGCAGTGCTGTCGTGGTTGGAGTTCCGGCAGGCGATGCACGACTCAGGCACCGTCCCCGTACCCCAGTGGCTCTGGCCGCAGTCGAGCGGCAGGCATCACCGGGCAGTCGCGGCTAATTCCGGGAACCGCCGCCACATCAGGAAAGGGACGACGCTGCAGCGCTGAGCGCCGTCAGCCTATTCCAGCCTGGACGGCTTCTCTATGAATGGCATGTCCAGGAACTCCTCACGCCCCCACTTGCGGTAAATGCGCTGGCGCCGGTAGTTGAGTGCCTGATGCAGGACAGGGATCCTGGCGCGCACAAGTGGCCAGATTATGCGGCCCCGTACCCCAGACCCCAGCGAGTAAGATCCGAGCGTTGATTGGAGATTGGCGGTCTTGCGGACCGATAGAGGCGTGACACACCGCACCCGGTCGAGAATGCCTTCACGGTAGAAGTACCACCAGTCGTCCGGGTTTACCCGTATCGGCATGAGGCATTTAATCATGCGCTCGCATGCCTCCCGGGTGATGACGTATGCGCCCGCGCTTCTTGGCTGGCTAATATCGATGGGCAGTACGAGCAACCGCGAGGACGGGAGGCGTACCGAGCCTTCTCGGCTCATCTTGCACGCGTCCCGACTGTCATAACTCAGCAGCGCCACTTCCGCGCCCACCAATTGCTCGGCCACGGATTCGGCTAGGCCGTTCACGTCGGCGGGCAATGTGACGTCGTCCTCGAGGACCAACGCTACGTCCAGCCCATCCGCTACTATTTTGCGGGCGGCATTCAGATGGCTCATGGCGGCCCCGGCCGTACCTGCAAGGAATTTCGTAAGCTCGGGCAGTGAAGGATCGACGAGAGTGGTATCGGTCAGATCCAGGTCATGCCCGTCGACGGCCGTCATGATTTCGTAGTCGAGGCGAGTCTTCTTCAACTCAGCCGTGATATGCGCCCGGCGATCGTGTGAGCGAGCCAAGTTGATTACATACGCATGCACGGTAGTCGTTACCTCTCCTTACGGGGTCAGATCGTCGCCTGGACAACTTTGAGCGAGGCTGATCAATGGCACTATTAATAAATATTACTTAGTACTCGTATGCACTTGAAGCGAGATATGTTACAGATACTCCCAGATACCTTCACCACACAAGACTCAGCACCTCCTCGTTCTGATACAAGCCTGCCGCCTGGTCATCGGTTCTTTGCCTGTTCTTAGACACATCGTCATCTGGTGGCGCTGGCGACGCGCCGCAGGTCCTAGTCGTGTGGCGGTTCGGCGAAGACCTGCTGAAAGTCCTCCGCGTGCCGCAGCCGGCAGCCGGCACTGTCTGCTACCGTGGCGGCCAGTCTCACTGGGACGACGGGCCATATGGCCGACTGGGGGTGCGATGAAAGTCCTCGTTGCCGGCGACGGCGGCTACATAGGTACGGTCCTGGTGCCGTTCTTCCAGGCTGCCGGACACGAGGTGGACGGCCTCGATCTCGGCCTGTACGCGGGCTGCGACCTAGGTCCGGCGGCGCCTGGCGCCGCGCGGCAGTCGCGCTCCGACATGCGGGACGCCAGCGCGACCCAGCTCGCGGGGTATGACGCGGTTGTCTGCCTGGCGGCACTGTCCAACGATCCGCTCGGTGACCTCAACGCCGACGCCACGTACTCGGTGAACCTGGATGGCACGTTGCACTTGGCCCGGATAGCCAAGGAGGCGCGCGTACCCCGGTTCCTGTTCTCCTCGTCGTGCAGCCTCTACGGGGCCGCGGGCTCGGCGGCGGTGGCCGAGGACGCGGAGCTTAACCCGGTGACCGCGTACGGGGAGACCAAGGTGCTGGCCGAGCGCGAGCTCTCGAAGTTCGCGGACGACAACTTCAGCCCGACCTATCTGCGCAACGCGACCGCTTACGGCGCCTCCACCCGGCTTCGGCTGGACATCGTCGTGAACAACCTCACCGCGGTCGCCCTGACCACCGGGAAGGTACGTCTGGAGAGTGACGGGACTCCGTGGCGCCCGCTGGTGCACATCGAGGACATCAGCCGGGCGTTCCTTGCCATGCTGGAGGCCCCGCGCGAGAAGGTCCACGACGAGGCGTTCAACGTCGGCCGGGCGGAAGACAACGTCCAGGTTCGCGACATCGCCGAGATGGTCCGCGACACCGTTGCCGGCTCGTCCGTCACCCTGGCCGCGAACGCCGGTCCTGACCTGCGCGACTACCGCGTCGATTTCAGCAAGCTCACGGACACTTTCCCAGGACTGCGGATGCGCTGGCGCGTGAACGACGGGGTCGCCGAGTTGCTCGACAGCTACACCAAGTACGGGCTGACCTATGAGGACTTCACGTCGTCACGCTACGTCCGGCTGCGCAGGATCAAGGAGCTGCTCGCTAGCGGCGAGGTGGACGAGATGCTGCGGCAAACGAGCAGGTCGTGAACCTGGGGTAGCGGGCTTCCCCGGTTCGTCGCGGTGCCTGGTGCCGCAACCGTGACGGGCGTCGCTGTATCACGGTTGGCCCCTCGGTGCTCATATGCGCACAAGGCAATGGGATGGGAACCCGCGTGCGAGCAGACCGAGCGAGGTGGTGCGAATGGCGACCGTGGCAGCACGGCCGACCCTCGCCGAGCCGGGAACGGATTCTCGTCCTGGCATCCTCCTGGACCGTGATGGCACGATCATCGTTGACCACGGGTACGTAGGCTCCGTCGATCGCGTCGAGTTCATCGACGGGGCACCGAGCGCGATCGCGAGCTTTAACCGGGCGGGTATCCCTGTGGCCGTCGTCACGAACCAGGCCGGCGTTGCCCGGGGGTTTTACGGTCTTGACGATGTCAGTCTCGTCCATAAGCACATCGCCGAGCACCTTGCCAATTTCGGGGCGCACATTGACTTGTTCCTCTACTGCCCCTACCACCCAGATGGCGTCGTGGAGGCTTTCGCCCGCGCGAGCGAGGACCGCAAGCCAGGTCCTGGGATGGCGAGAGCCGCGGCAAGCGTCCTCGGCCTCGATCTGACCGCGTCCTGGGTGGTGGGCGACAGACCCGAGGACGTCGGCCTCGCGCAAGCCATCGGCGCCTTCGCGATCTACCTGGGACCTGATGTCAGAGAACAGCCGGGGGTGTGGTCGTTCCCAAGCCTCGCCGCCGCGGCGCCATTCATCCTGGAGCGCGTTGCCGTATGAACTCTCCCACCGACCTGCGAATGCCCGCGCAGCCACCTGCTGCCAGTCGATCGAATTTCCCGGCGGTGTCGTATGCCAGCGGCGCGTCGTATTTCGACGACTACACACAGGAGATGGTTCAAGCCTGGAAAACCGGCGACTTCACTGAATTCGAACGCGCCGCGGCCATCTTGGCCGACGCCTACACGCGGCGAGCCACCGTGTTCTCCTGCGGGAACGGCGGATCCGCGTCGATCGCGAACCACCTCGTGTGTGACCACACGAAAGGGGTCCGTACGAAGACGGACCTCCGGCCTCGGGTTGTGAGCCTCAGCTGCAACGTCGAACTGCTGACCGCGATCGCCAACGACCTGGACTACGCTGAAGTCTTCACATACCAGCTGCAGTCCCACGCAAATCCTGGGGACGTCCTGGTGGCGATCTCGTCGTCGGGACGCTCGGCTAACATCACCCGGGCGCTCACCTGGGCACGCGAAAACGGCCTGCGCACAATCGCGCTCACCGGGTTCGAAGGCGGCGGGGCGAGGACGCTGGCCGATGCCGCTGTCCACTTCCAGTGCGCTAACTATGGCATCGTCGAGGATCTCCACCAGGTCGTCATGCACGCCCTGGCCCAGTTCATCCGTCAGTCCCGCATGACCGCGGAGACGATCGAGGCGACGGTGTTCTGAACTCATGACCGCTACCGCACACCGAACGGGACCCCGAGGAAACCGGCAGGCAAACATGCGCGTCGCGATCAACCTCCTGACCGAGAACCCGCAGCATCCGTCGGGTGCGCACTGGTTCTGGACCCGGGTCATCCCGGAGATGGCGAACCGGCTGGACCAGGGCGAGGAGCTGCACCTGCTGGTGAGCCCGAAGTCGCGTCCGCTCTACCAGGGGTACGGTCCGGATGTCCGGTACATCACCTACCCGTGGTCCAATGAGCGGCGGACGCCGCGCACGCTCAGCGAGCACCTGTACTCGCCGGTCCGGCTGCCGCTTAGCCGCATCGACGTCTTCAACACCCTCATGGCGCCGCTGTTCAACGCCCCGTGGTCGCTCGTCATTCACTTGAAGACGATGCACGCGTTCACGACGCCCGGGTCGATCGGCCTGCCGGCCCGCATGTACCGGCAGATGAACTATCCACGCTCGGTCCGGCTGGCCGACGCTGTCGTCATCAACTCCGAGAGCCTGCGCTCGGAGGTGCTGCACTATCTCGACGTCGATCCGGCCAAGCTCAAGCTGATCTACGAGGCGGTCGATCACGATCTCTTCAAGACGGGCGACGCGGACCTGGCCCGTAACCAGGTGGCCTCGTACGGCGTGACGAAGCCGTTCGTGCTTTTCGTCTCCTCGCTGTGGTCGTACAAGAACTGCGACGGCCTCCTTCGCGCGTGGGCGATTGCCCGCGAGGAGCTCCCCGGCAGGCAACTGGCGATAGTCGGTGCCGGGCGGGACGAGAAGTACCTCGCCGAGCTGCGCACCCTCGTGACGGACCTGGGCATCGGGGACGACGTGGTCTTCGTTGGCGGGGTTCCCCTCGAGGAGACCGTGAACTTCTACCGGGCGGCTGACGTCTTCGTATATCCGTCGCTGAACGAGACCTTCGGCCTGCCGATCCTGGAGGCCATGGCCTGCGGCTGCCCGGTCGTGACATCCGATGTGAGCGCCATGCCCGAGACCGCGGGCGGCGCCGCGGTGCTGGCCGATCCCAAGGCGCCGGAGTCCATCGCCCGCGCGATCGTCGAGGCCGCGGCCAGCCGGGACCGGCTCCGCGATCTCGGTTTCGCGCGGGCGGCCCAGTTCACTTGGGGGGCTACCGGAGCACAGACCCTCGACGTGTACCGCGAGGTCGCCGAGAACCGGAGGAAGCGCAAGAAATGAAGATTCTTGTCACCGGGGGTGCCGGGTTCATCGGGTCGCACACGTGCGACCGGCTGCTTGGCCTCGGGCATGACGTCATCGTCCTCGACGCGCTGACGCAGCCCGTCCACCGGGCTGCGCTCAAGCCCGGCTACCTGAGCCCCGAGATCGACTTCTACCAAGGAGACGTCCGCAACCGTGATCTCCTGACGAACCTCCTTCGGCGCGTGGACGCCGTCTACCATTTCGCCGCCTACCAGGACTACCTGACCGATTTCGCGCGGTTCACAGACGTGAACGTCGTGTCGACCGCCCTGATCTACGAGATCATCGTCGCGGAGCATCTCGACATCGCCCGGGTGGTGGTTGCGTCCTCGCAGTCCGCGATGGGCGAGGGCCTTTACCGCTGCCCATCCGATGGCGAGCAGCTGCCGGGGATGCGATCGCAGCGACAGCTCGCCGCTGCGCGGTGGGAGGTCCCCTGTCCCCAGTGCGGTGGCCGACTGGAGATGCAGGCCACGCCGGAGCGAGTCTCGAATCCGCAGAACGCGTACGGCATGTCCAAACTTGGCGAGGAGATGGTCGCGGTCAACCTCGGCCGCAGGTACGACATCCCCACCGTCGCTCTCCGCTACAGCATCGTTCAGGGACCGCGCCAGTCGGTCTTCAACGCGTACTCGGGAGCCTGCCGGATCTTCTGCCTCAGCTATCAGCAGGGCATCGCCCCAACCGCGTACGAGGACGGCCAGGCTATCCGCGACTACGTGAACATCAATGACGTAGTGGACGCGAATGTGCTTGTGCTGACCGACGACCGGGCGGCCGGGCAAATCTTCAACGTGGGCGGCGGCGCGGCGGTAACGACCAAGGAGTTCGCCGACGTCGTCATGCGCCAGTACGGGTCGGACCTAGAGGCGAAGATCACCGGCGAGTACCGGTTCGGCGACACCCGCCACATCCTGTCGGACGTCACCGCGCTGCGAAAGCTCGGCTGGGAACCGCGGCGAACGCCAGCCGACTCGGTTCGGGCGTACGCGACCTGGCTCGCGGGTGTGGACGGGATCGACGGTGTGCTGGACCAGGCCAACGCCCAGATGCGTGCCCTCGGGGTCGTGCGGAAGGCCAGCGCCGAATGAAAGCATTCCTGCTCGCCGCCGGAATCGGCAGCAGGCTCCGGCCGATCACGGACACCGTCCCCAAGTGCATGGTGACCATCGACGACAGGCCGCTGCTCGACATCTGGCTCGACTCGTTTGCCACGGCCGGCGTTGACGAGGTTCTCGTCAACCTGCACCACCTCCCCGACGTAGTGCGCCAGCATGTCGCGGCGCGGACCGGTTCGCCGGCGGTGCGCCTGGTCCTCGAGCCGGAACTACTCGGCAGCGCCGGGACGCTGGCAGCTAACCAGCAGTGGGTAGCCGATGAGGACTTCTTCCTGGCGTGCAACGCGGACAACCTGACGGACTTCGACCTGCGGAACCTCATTGACGCCCACCGCGAGTCCGGCGGGACCGCCACCCTGACGGTCTTCCACTCGCCGAATCCGTCGGCCGGCGGGGTCCTGGAACTCGACGACGCCGGCCGCGTAGTCGGCTTCGCGGAGAAGCCGGCCATCCCCGCCTCCGACCTGGTGAACGCGGGGATGTATGCGTTCACCCCAGCCTTGCTTGATGAGATCAAGAGGACGCCCGCTGACATCGGCTATGACCTGCTCCCGTCGCTGGTCGGCAGGGCACGGGCGATAGCCCTGGACGGTTACTTCCGTGATATCGGCACGCCCGAGGCGTACCGGCGAGCCAGGGAGGAGTGGCCCGTGCGGGCCGCGCCATGATCATTACTCAGACACCTCTGCGCATCGGCCTCCTTGGCGGGGGGACCGACTTGCCCGACTATTACCGCGAGAATGGCGGGCGGGTCCTCAACTGCGCGATCGACAAGTACATCTACGTCATCGTGAAACAGCGCTTCGACAACGAGATCTACGTCAACTACTCCAGGAAGGAAATCGTCTCGCGGGTCGAGGACCTAGAGCACGAGCTCATCCGGGAGGCCATGCTGTTGACGGGGGTCTCCCACGGGGTCGAGATCACGACGCTCGCCGATATCCCTTCGGCGGGATCGGGCTTGGGCTCGTCGTCCACGGTGACAGTGGGTTTGCTCAACGCGCTGTTCACCTACAAGGGGCGGCAGGTGTCCGGGAAGGAACTGGCCGAACTCGCGTGCCACATCGAGATCGAGCGGTGCGGGAAGCCAATCGGCAAGCAGGACCAGTACATCGCCGCACTCGGAGGGATCCGAGACATCCGCTTCGGCCCTGGGGAGGAGGTCGTCGCCGATGAGGTGGACCTCGACCCCGACCACCGCCGGGCGCTGCAGCAGCAGCTCATGCTCTTTTACACCGGCATTACCCGGAGCGCGAATACGATTCTGGCCGAACAGAACGCGAACGTCGGATCGACCCGGCCGCAGCTAGACCAACTGCGCGATCTAGCGGGGTTCGCGGTCGAGCGACTGCGCGAGGGTGACGTGGACGCCATAGGCTCGGCGATCCGGGAAAGCTGGGAGGCCAAGCGGAAGCTGGCGACGGGGGTCTCGAACGACAAGATCGAATCCGCGATCGCCCGGGCCCTCGACGCCGGCGCGTCCGGGGTCAAGGTCAGTGGCGCCGGAGGCGGCGGCTTCATGCTCCTCATATGCCCGGTGGAACATCAGCGTGCGGTGCGCAGTGCCCTGAGCGATATGAGAGAAATGCCCGTTAAGCTCGATCACCTCGGTACCCGCGTGGTGCTGAACGTGGTGCGCGACATCTGGTCCTGAGAGGTTCGTAAGCCGATGAGTTCGCCTGTGGTCACGCTCCCGCGTTACTCGCGCGCGGTACCGCCGCTTGACCCGGTTGCGGCGCGGCAGCAGGCGGTTAGGCGCCGGCTCAATGCGGCATGGGGGCTGCTGTACCTCAACACCATGACGTTTATCGTCGGCCCCTCCATCTTGCACTTGCCATCCAAGGTCGGCAAAGGTGTCGCACAGGGTGCCCTGCCACTGGCGATTGTGATCCTGCTGACCATAAACCCCAAGCTCAAGCTGCGGCCCAACGTGTTCCTCTGCATCGTGTCGCTGCTGGGCGTGGACGCGATCCTCACCGCGATCGCCGTGCATCACCTGGGGACCGAATTCCGGACGTTCCGGCTCGTCGAGTACGTGTTCGCGCTCTGGCTGACCACGCCGTTCTGGAACCGGCGTGACATGCTGCTTTTGAAAATCCATCTGCGCTGGCTGTACATCGCGCTCGGCACGGTGCTCCTCGGCCTCATGGTGGCCCCAGGCCGTGCCTTTGCCTACAACGGCGGCAGGCTCATCGGGACAATCTGGCCGATGTACCCTACGCAGATCGCTCAGTACGCGGCGGTCGCGGCCGGGCTGACCGTCGTCCTCTGGCTTGGCCGGCAGGTGAGCGGGCGTATGACCTTGGCTGGCGTCGCGTTCGCGATTCTTCTCCTCCTCCTCACACACACCAGAACCGCGCTCGTCGGTCTGGTTGCGGGCATCCTGGTCGCGGGCCTGAGCCTGTTCATCAGCAATGCCCGGGTCCGCAAGTTCTTCGCGACAGGCGCGGTCATCGTGTCGATCGGGGTCCTGACGGCGGCGGGCTTTATAACCACCTGGCTGGCACGCGGCGAAAGCACTCAGGGACTGACCAGCCTGACTGGCCGGACAAACTTCTGGGCGCTCGTACTCAATACGCCCCGCGACAAGTTCCAGGAGATCTTCGGATTCGGCTTGTCCAACGCGAGCGTGAACGGCCTGCCCATCGATAGCAACTGGCTGTCCTCCTACATGCAAGAAGGCCTCGTCGGGGTAGCCGTGTGCGGGGCGATCTTGGTCTACTTGTTCCTGGCTTCCCTGTTCCAGCCGCCTGGGGTGCGGCGCGCGCTCATCCTGTTTATCCTGACGTACGTCACCATTGCGTCATTTACCGAGGATGCGTTCACCGACGTATCGACGTATCTTCTGCATCTCGTCATAGCCGCATCTCTTTTCGTGTGAACCAGCCGACCAGCCCAGCGTCGTATCAGGACCAGGTGCTCGCGGCTCCTATATCACAGGGGGGCGTAGCTGCGGGCCGGTGGCCTTCTACTTCGTCCAAACGAAGGCAGACAGCAGACGTGGAGGTCGGCGATATTGAACGCAGTACCCCGGCTTAGCATTGGGCTCCCGGTGTACAACGGAGAGAGGTACCTGGCCAAGTCCCTCAATGCGCTGCTCAGCCAGACCTATGAAGATTTTGAGCTGATCATCTCCGACAACGCCTCAACCGACAGCACGGCTGACATCTGCCGCCGCTACGAGAAGGCGGACCCGCGAATCCGCTACGTTCGGCAGCCTCGCAACATCGGCGCCGCGCCAAACCACAACTTCCTTTTCAGGGAGGCGCGCGGGGAGCTGTTCAAGTGGGCGGGCGCCGACGACCTCTATGCCAGGAATCTCCTGGAGTCGTGCATCGCCGAGCTTGACCAGCACCCCGAGGCTGTCCTCGTGCACTCGTGGACCGCGGCCATCGACAGCGCGGACAACGTGACGCAGACCCTGAAGTACCCGCTTACCACGGACTCGACTAGCGCACCGGAGCGGTTCCGGACCATGCTCTTCGGGAGCGGTGAAGAGGACCACGGGCTCATCCATTCTGACGACCAGTACGGCGTCATCCGGGCGGACGTCCTGCGCCGGGTCGCCCCGGAAAACAGCTTTTACCACGCGGACCGGGTCTTCATGATCGAGATCGCGCTGCAGGGACCGTTCCGCCAGGTCCCCGACTGGCTGTACTTCCGTCGCGACCATGCGGACCGGCCTCAGCACGCCTCGCCCACGGTCCGCGGTTGGTGCACGAACCTGGACCCGCGTCGCGCGGATAAGCTCCGGAACCCGACCGCCCGGCTGGTCGCCGAGTTCCTGTGGGGGTATGTGGCGGCGATTCGCCGCGCGCCGATCTCGGCGGCGGACCGGAGGCAGTGTTATCTGCACCTGTATCGGAAATTTTCAGGCCGAGTGCGCCCCGTGCTGACACAAAGCTTGCGAGGCGGCGTATTCGCATACGAAAATGTCCCCATCCCGACACCAAAAGAGATCAACTTGAGCGAAATCGTCGGCGGGCTTGAGCAAGAGCGGTCCACGTGAAGCGGCATTCATCGACCGCCATTCGCGTTGGACTTTTCGGCAGGCTGTGTTCCGGCAATATCGGCAACGATGTCTCCATGGAGTCAGTGCTTGCCTACCTGCGGACAGCGCACCCGGATATAGTTTTGGATGCGATGACCAATGGGCCGGAGCAGATGGTCAGCCGTTACGGTATCGAAGCGACCGAGTTGTTTTACCTGCACGCTTTCGACCACCGCCCGTCAAAGCCGGTCCGGGCGGTGTGGCTGTTGCTGGAAAAAATTGTAGATGCGGTTAAGATCGCTGCGTGGGTGCGGCGCCATGACGTCGTGATCGTCCCCGGTATGGGAGTTCTTGAGGCGACCCTGCCGGTATCGCCGTGGCAATTGCCCTACTCGCTGTACCTGCTCGCCGTCAGCGGGAAACTTTTCCGGACCAAGGTCGCTCTGATCAGCGTGGGGGCCAGCCCCATCAAGCAACGTACGACACGATGGCTGCTCAACCAGGCCGCGAAACTCGCCTACTACCGGTCCTATCGCGATAATGAGTCGCGTGACGCGATGACGCAACGCGGTCTCGACACCTCGCGCGACGCGGTCTATCCCGACCTGGCGTTCAGCATCCCGGTACCACCCTACGATCCCGGTTACCCGCGGGCCGTCGGGATCGGAGTAATGCGGTACTTCGGCGGCCCCAATGACCGTCACCGCGCGGCCGAGGTGCACGCGTCGTACGTCCGTAACGTGAAGCTGTTCGCTACCTGGCTGATCGATAATAACTACAACGTACGGCTGTTTTTCGGCGATGAAGACGACGAGTCAGTGGCGAGGGATATCGCGGCCGAACTGAGGGGAAACCGTCCGGGCCTGGCGCAAGCGGCAGTCGTTGTCGAACCGGTGTCAACCTTCGACCAAGTCGCCCGGGTGGTTCAGTCGGTCGCCATCGTGGTCGCGACACGCTTTCACAACGTCGTGTGCGCGATGCTTCTCGCGAAGCCCACCATATCGGTAGGGTATGCCGTGAAGAATGCGGCAGTCATGGCAGACGCCGGGTTGGCGGATTTCTGCCTGCCCGCCCAAGCGCTCGATGCGGACCAGATCATCGCGCGTTTCAAGGAACTTGAGAGCCGGGCCCCTGAACTACGCGGCAGGATGCAGGACAGTGCCGCGGCGAAGGCTCTTTTGCTCGAGGAGCAGTATGCCCTGTTGTCCGCGAGCCTATTCCCCTCGGCCACGAGTTCGACCACAGCGTTACAGATAAAGCGGAGACAGCCATGAATAACCAGCGGCGCCAGGAAGATGGCGTACTTTACAAAAAGGATTTCTGGAGCACGGAGAACCTGAAGTACAGCCGACCGCACTTCCGCATGGAAAAGATCGCACGGACTGTAAATGCACTCGCCAGCGGCAAGAGCTGTATGCTTCTTGATGTTGGTTGCGGGCCCGCCGCGCTCGCGCCGCTGCTGCAGCCCAATATTCGATATTACGGCATAGACATAGCCCTGGCCCAGCAGGCGCCTAACCTGATCGAGGCGGATATCCTGGAGGCGCCGATCAGGTTCGCCGACAAGCGCTTCGACATCGTGCTCGCCCAGGGGTTCTTCGAGTACGCGGGGAAGTTGCAGACTCAAAAGTTTGCCGAGATAAGTCAGCTGCTAAACCCCGGCGGAAAATTCGTCGTATCGTACGTGAATTTCAGCCATCGCGACCGGTACGTGTACCACCCCTACAGCAACGTCCAGCCCCTCACGAACTTCCGCGAGAGCCTCGAACAATATTTCAGGGTGGAACGAGTTTTCCCGACTTCCTATAACTGGCGCCATCAGGAACCCAGCCGTAGGCTGGTGAAAACAGGCAACATGCACCTGAATCTGAACATCCCATTCATCAATCAGGCGCTCGCGGTGCAGTACGTGCTTATCTGCACCGCGCGTGAGTAGCCGGAACCGACTTTGACTGACGACCGCGCGGCGGCCGCCTCGAGGGGGGTCGCCCTCGTCACCGGCGGAAGCCAGGGGCTGGGCCGCGCCGTCGCGCTCGGCCTCGGCGCGGCCGGGTTCGCCGTGGCGGTGGTGGGCCGCTCGGCAGACGAACTCGAAGAGACGCGGGCCGAGCTCGACCGCAGTGGCGTCCCCTCCGTCGCCTGCGTCGCAGACGTGACCGATGTCCCCGCGGTGCAGGACTCGGTCGCCGTTACAGAGAAGGCACTCGGCCCTATCTCAACGCTTGTCAACAACGCGGGATCCATGCTGGCGATCGGTCCGCTGTGGGAGGTTGACCCAGGCAACTGGTGGACCGACATTCAAACGAGCGTCGGCGGCACGTTCAACTTCTGCCGCTGCGTAATCCCCGGGATGATCGCACGCCGGCACGGCCGGATTCTCAACGTGACCAGCTACGCGGCCGTTCGGGCTGCTCCTTACCAGAGCGGATACGCGTGCGGGAAGGCCGCCCTGACGAACCTGACAGAATCGCTTGCCGCGTCGCTTGCCGGGCACGGCGTCCAGGCGTTCGCCATCACCCCGGGGTTCGTGGACACGCGGCTTACAAGAAATATGACGGCGACGCCTGACGGGCAGAAATGGTTTCCCGAGGCAGGATCCCGCGAGAGCCTCGGTCCGGAGTTGTTTGTCCGCCTGGCCGTCACCCTGGCTCTCGGTCAAGCCGACGTCCTCAGCGGTCGCTTTCTGCACGCGCTCGACGACGTAAGCCAGTTGGTCGACCGGGTCAGCGAGATAGAGGACGAGGATCTCTATGCCCCCCGGCTGCGAAGACTCCCCAAGGCCTAACGTAGCCGAGAGGCTGCCGCCTGACTCCGATCAGGAAGGTGAGCCGAGTGACCCGGGCATCCGGGGCCCCGGACCCGGCGTTGGCCGGCGCGGCAGGGCCCGGCACCGGCAGGACCCGGCACCGGCAGGGCCGGGCACCGCCGGCAGGGCCGGGCACCGGCAGGGCCGGGCACCGCCAGGTCCGGACACCGGCAGTCACAATAGGCTCTGAATGCTGAGCCTCAGGGCTCCTGACATAGAGCCGGGTGCGGGGTAGTTGTGGCAGGCTGATCTGCAATTTCGGCGTGTCGCTTGCGTCTGCCGCGCCCGGGTCGTGAGAAAATTATTGCAAGGTAATCAGCCGGGCGGGAGGGTGGACCCGACTTGTGACACCCTCGCAGGCCTGGACGGCGTGCAATTCGTTGACCTGGGTATTTACGCGTCGTGGTGGACGAATCTGCGCACTAATAAGTCCTAGCAAATGATCAGCGGATGAGGTGTCGCCAGCAGATGATGGCGGCGGTGAGGTCATGAAGGCCTCGTGGATCTCGTGGCGGATTGCAGGTGGCGGCACGGGCGGACCGCGCCGGTCGTCCGGTCTACGGACGGACTCCGCCTGCTGGGGACCTGCGGCGGTAACTCAGCGGATCGAGGCTTGAGCAGCTCGTGGAGTTGCCGGATCACGGGGTCGTCCCGGTCGGTGGCGAAGAGCACGGCCACCAGGCCCTCGGCGCCGAAGGGGATATGCTCCTCGCGGCGGGCCGGATCGGCGCCACGTTCCATGAGCAAGCGGACGACCTCGACCTGCTGGGTCATGACCGCCCAGAGCAGGCCGGTCCGCCCGAAGTAGGGCGCGACGTCGGGGTTCAGGCCGCGGTCGAGGAACCAGCGCACGACCTCGGTCCGGCCGTGCTGGCAGGCGTGGACGAACGCCTCGGCCATGATCTGCTCCGGATCGTCGGTCGCCGGTCTCCGGGCTGGGATCGGGGAGAAGCGGGCCGGGTTGGGGCGCGGCAGCGCGGCGTCGGGCCGCAGCCTGCCGTCCGCATCGAAGCAGGCCCGGACAAGATCCAGCCGGCCGCACGCGGCATAGGTCCAGAGCGCCGCCGGGACAATGCCGTGCTCGGCGAGCAGGTCGACCATCTGCGGGCGGCCGAAGTAGATGGCGCTCTCCAGCGGCGTGATGCCGTCGGTCCGGGTGCCGGGGTCGGCGCCGGCGCCGAGCAGCAGGCGCACATACTCCACCCGGTCGCCGCGGACGGCCTGGGGCAGCGGGAGGTCCAGGCTGGTGGCCTTGCCGATCAGCACATCGACGGCGGCGCGGGGCACGCCGAGTCCCTCGCCGAGCTTGGTACCAAGGAGCTCCCGCATAGCGAGCATCTGCAGCAGGGTGTCGGCCTGCCCGGGGGTCAGCTGGGCCAGCCGGGCGGTGTCGCCGGCCAGCAGGGCTTCGGCCTCCGGGCGCATGCGCCGCCGCTCTTCCTGGCGTTCGGCGTCATCACGCTGGGCTTTCTCGGCGGCCGCCACGAGCTCGCGCCAGGTCGGGAAGCCGAGTTCCCGGGCGATGATCAGCCGCGCGTCGCGCAGCTCGGCGGTGGAGCCGTCGGTGGCAGCGGCGTACCTGGGCACATAGGCCCGCAGCCGTCGCAGCGCGCCCGGGTCGCCCCGGCGCAGCTCGGTGAGCAGGCCGTCGGCCCACGAGGCATAGTCGCCTGCCCGTCGCCCCCACAGGCGGGAGACCGGCCGGTCGCCGGTGGCGCGCTGGCTCTGGATGTCCGCCCGGAACTCGGCCCAGGTCCGGAATCCGTGTTCCTGGGCGAGGACGAACTGGGCGTCGCTGAGCAGGAACCGCCCGGCGGCCCGGTCGCCCAGCACCTCGGCCGCCCGGTCCCGGGCGGCCTTATCCCCCGCCTCGTACGAGCGCAGCAGGTGCTTGGCCTGCTTGCGGTAGTACTCCAGGTCCGGGTGAGCCGGCAGCTCGAAATGACGATCAGGCATCACGACCTCCTCCGTCGCCGAGGTCCGCTCGCCCGGCCGGAAAGAGGCTGGTCTTGCCCGGTGCGCTTGACGGTGCTGCTCGAGGTGGGAAAGTCCCTGCCCGCGGACTGGCAGCGTCCTCGCACGCTTCATCCATCTTAATGACCGGCTCTGCCCGGAACAACCGGCAGAAGGATCGTGCACGCTGGCCACCCCGGCATCGCACGAGAGCCGGCCGGCAACCGCGCTTGACTTGGCCAGAGCTACTCGCGAGCGGAGTCTGGCCCATCCGGCTATTCAAGTGCGCACTAACCTGTCACAAGTCAGGTGACATAGAGCCGGGTGCGGGGTAGTTGTGGCAGGCTGATCTGCAATTTCGGCGTGTCGCTTGCGTCTGCCGCGCCCGGGTCGTGAGAAAATTATTGCAAGGTAATCAGCCGGGCGGGAAGGTGGATGATGGCTCGTATGCTCAGCCAGCTCCCTCTCCCGCTGCTGCCCGCCGGGGCGGCCGAGATCGCCCCGGGCGTGGGCCTGCTGACCGGCGGGGATGGCGGGCTGGTGATCGTGCACGGGCTGGCGACCTTCGCCTGGGATGCTGGGGATGAGGCCGGACGGCGGCTGGCGGCGGTGCAGCTGGTCCGGGTGCGGGCCGCGTCGCAGGCCCAGGTGGCCGAGGCGTTCGGGGTGGACCCGGCGACGGTGTGGCGGTGGGATCAAGCACTGGCCGCCGACGGCGTGGCCGGGCTGGTCCCGGCCCGGCGGGGCCCGAAGGGAGCCTCCAAGCTGACCCCGGAGCTGGCAGCGCGGATCGCCGGGCTGGACGCGGCGGGGGCGACGCTGCGCCAGATCGCCGCGGCGACCGAGGTGTCGACGTTCAGCGTGCGCAACGCGCTGGGCCGGATCGCGTCCGGCGGGCAGGCCGGGGCAGCCTGCGCCGCCGGGGAGCGTGCCGGCCAGGACAGCGGGGACGACGCGGCGGCCGGGGACGCGGACGTTCCGGTGCTGCCGGACCCGGTGCCCCGGGACGGGGAGCGGGCGCTGGCCCGGTGGGGGCTGCTGGGCGAGGGCGCCGAGCCGGTATTCACTCCCGGTGCCCGGTATCCGCTGGCCGGGCTGCTGCTCGCGCTGCCTGCGCTGGAGGGCACCGGGCCGCTGGACGCGGCCCGCGAGGTCTACGGCCGGCTCAAGGACGGGTTCTACGGGCTGACCGCGACGCTGCTGACGGTGGTCTTCCTGGCCCTGGCCGGGGAGCCCCGGGCCGAGGGCGCCACCAGGGTCCCGCCCGCGGCGCTGGGCCGGGTGCTCGGGCTGGACCGGGCCCCGGAGGTCAAGACGATCCGCCGCAAGCTCGGCGAGCTCGCCGCCGCGGGCAAGGCCTCAGAGCTGATCATGGCGCTGGCCCGCCGCCACGCCGCGGCCCGGCCCGACGCGCTCGGGTTCCTCCACGTCGACGGGCACGCCCGCGTCTACTACGGGACCCGGCAGGTGCAGAAGACCCACGTGGCGCGGCTGAAGTTCCCCGCCCCCGCGACGATGGAGACCTGGGTCACCGATCAGCAGGGCGACCCCGTGTTCATGGTCATCGCCGAGCCGTCGGACTCCCTGGCCGGCGAGCTGCGCCGCCTGCTGCCCGCGCTGCGGCAGGTCGTCGGCGGAGGGCGGCGGGTGACGGTGTGCTTTGACCGGGGCGGCTGGTCCCCGGCCCTGTTCGCCGACATCACCGCCGCCGGGTTCGACGTGCTGACCTGGCGCAAGGGCCCGGCCCCGGATGTTCGCGCCGGGGAGTTCACCACGATCACCTGCACCGATGACCGCGGCGGACGGCATGCCTACGACCTGGCCGATACCGCCGTCGAGCTGGGCATCAGCGACGGGCCGCGCAAGGGCCAGACCGTCAGCCTGCGGCAGGTCACCCGCCTGGTTCCCGCGCGGGCCGGCGGCACCCGGCAGATCCACGTGCTGACCTCCCGGGACGACCTGGCCGCCGGGGAGGTGTGCTGGCGGATGAGCTCGCGGTGGCGGGAGGAGAACTACTTCCGCTACGCCCGGACCCGGTTCGCCCTGGACGCCTGGACTCCTGCGCCGCCGCCCCCGATGACCCCCACCGGATGGTGCCCAACCCGGCCAGGAAAACCGCGGCCGCGCGGATCAGGCACGCCGAAACCGCCGCCCAGGCAGCCGAGACCGCCCGGGACGCGGCGCTGCTCGAACTGCGCAGCCCCGCCCCCGGCCAGGCCGCCTACCTCACTAACCAGGTGATCAACGCCCTGGCCGCCCCGGTCGAGGCCGCTTACCTGGAGCTGGAGCAAGCCGAGACCGCGGCCGCGGCCGTCCCGGCCCGAATCCCGCTCGGCACCCTGTCCCCGGACATGGTCCGCCTGGACACCGAGACCAAGCAGATCACCCACGCCATCCGGATGGCCGCCTACAACGCCGAAACCGCCCTGGCCCGCGCCCTGGACGGCCACTACGCCCGCGCCGGCGACGAGGCCTACGCCCTGATCCGCGAAGCCCTCACCGCCTCCGGCGACATCTGCCCCGCCGACGGCGAACTGCTCGTCCGGCTCGACCCGCTCACCGCCCCCCGGCGCACGAAGGCCCTAGCCGCGCTCTGCGACCAGCTCACCGCCGCCGGCGCCTGCTATCCCGGCACCGACCTCGCCCTGCGCTACGAGGTCAAATCCCGCCCAAACCCTGCATAAAAGATCTCCCTATGTCAGGAGTCCTGAGCCTGGCACAACAAATGGTACCTGACCCGGTCCAGGAGCTCTGGCTTTTATCAGGAAGGCATTTCGCACCAATAGCTCGGGAAAGTCTTCCGGCTCTGTCTCACATCTCGTGACGATGACGTAAAGGTCGCGTACTAGCAACTCCCAGCACGGGCAAGCGCCCTCGCTGGCGTTGACCCCAGCAGATGAATGTCCCGTTCAGCTTGCTATTGGCAGCTGAATGGGCCATTCATCCGGGCACGGTAGCTGCCGACAAGGAGGTATATCCGGACATAGCCAGCAAATCGGTCGGCCAAATAGCTTGCTCTGCCGTCGTTACCATCACGAGATTTGTGTCAGAGCACAGTCTTCCTGATCATGCCTGGCCGGTCACGAATTTGCCCCGAAGTGAGGTATGGGGCGATCGGGACGACCGCTGAGTCCCGCCGGGGCAGCCTGGCCGCCGATGCTTCATCCCTCTGCGAAGCATCTGACGCAGGCGTCGCTCGCGCGTAACGCGAGGCGTTCCCGCGGGAACGGCCGTAATCCGCTCGACCGCTGTTACGAGCCGTTGAGATTCACACTGTCTTGATAGAGCGCCGCAAGAGCGAGCGGTACCCATCCGCTGTCCCAGCGGTGCGCCATATATGTCGGTGTCTCGGTTGTGTGCTCGATGCCCTCTGCGGTCAGCAGCGCGTCGTAGTCGGAATCGTCCGTCTGGAAGGCGGCGTACCCGCCGATCCAGATCCGGTTACTCGTCGTGAATGGTGCCTCATGGGCTTGCAGGAACGCCGGGGACAGCTCGTAATTGTCCTGGAAATTGGCGTTCGTGCCGTACGAAGCAGTCGGATTGCCGCCGTATTCGTCATACGACGACATGTCCGCCGGGAAGTCCCACGACGCGGCAAGCGTGAAGAGGTCGGGGTGCTTCAGGATGAGATCCTGACCACCGATCCCGGACTTTGAAAACCCGATCAGCCAGGTCTGCTCTGTCCCGCTGGTCGCCAGGCTCGTCTTCACCCATGGCATCAGTTCCTGGGTCATGAAGGTCTCTTGCTGCTCACTTGGGTTGTCCGGGTTGTTCGCGTACCACGGGTCGATGGCGAAAGACGGTTCGATGATCGTGAGGTTGTACTCGTTTTGCGCGTTCAGCGCATCGAGGGTGTCCATGCCGTCGCCGAAATTGGACTCCTCGCCCGGTTCGACCGGCAGGACGATGAGGAAATTGTGCGCGACCCCCGGTGCCGGATCTGTCGGCTGCAGGACCCGGAGCGGCTGCGGACCGTCTCCGTTGTTAGCGGAAATCACGTCGTACGTCGCCACGCCGTTAGCGTCGGTGCTCAGGTAGTGGACCTCGAACCCGGACGTGCCACCCGACCAGTCGCCCGCCTGCGCGGAACCGTCGGCCACGATGCCAGGGGCACCACTCGCGTAAGTCCCGTCGCCGACCGCGATCCGCTCGACGCCGTTGACGAGGAAAGCCAGCGTGTTGCCAACCGCCTCGAGCTTCAACGTGGTACCAGCAGCCAGCGCGCCGCAGTCGTAGGTGGATCCCAGTTGCGTGAGCGTTGTTCCATCCCGCTGGTACAAGATGAGCTCGGGGTCGCCATTGTTCCAGGCGTAGGCGCCCACGTATCCGCTCTCGTCATCGGCTTGCATCCGTACCGACGGACCGATCCACTGCTCGCCGGACAGTTGGGTCGTGGCGAGTTGTATCTGCGAGTACTGGTTACTGCTGTAGATCTCGCCGGTCCTGATGTCGCCACTGATACCGGTGCCGGTGCCGACCACAGCTTGCGAGACGATCGCCAGCCCGCCGTCGGCCATGTCGGTCCAGTCGCTGCCCAGTCCGCCGTCCGGCCGGTCGAAGTCGTCAGATTCAGACGAAACCGTTGGGTTATCCGTGCAGGTCACTGCGACGTCGGTCACGTCGGCGGAGCCCACGGTGCCCGCCCCGTTGGCCACCGTGCACGTCTGCCCGGCCGGGTCGGACTCGACCGTTACCGCATACGCCGCCCCGGACGCCAGCGCCGTCGGGAACGTGAAGGACCCGTCAGCCGTCACCGTCGCGTCGTCCCCGCCGTTGTCCTCCAGCACCACCGAACCCGACAGGCCAGAGACCGCACCACCCACCGAGAAACTCGACCCGCCGCTCCCGCCAGTCCCGCCGCCGGACCCGCTCCCACCGCCGCCGCTCCCGCCGCTCCCGCTCCCGCCCCCGTTGTCCCCGCCCGCCGGCC
>Ga0210390_10000191_pt1 | contig 66252 bp, 68 predicted proteins | sample IncBWH11OmetaG_FD_161050 | JGI IMG/M metagenome (GOLD analysis project Ga0210390, IMG submission 161050) | Forest soil microbial communities from Barre Woods Harvard Forest LTER site, Petersham, Massachusetts, United States - Inc-BW-H-11-O ...
TCGCGGGCCGAAATCGGACTTCCCGTCTAAAAACGTTCTTACTCGCAGCAAAAAAAAACCAAGCCCTGATGATTCAGTTGCCCTTGCGGTTCGCAGCCCCCCAGAACCGCCACTACCGAGACGCCGCGTACATCCGCAAGCGATAAATCTTTACCTTATGTGGGTCCATTGTCAGCTGACGGCCTTGGTTGCTCTGGTCCCCATTCAGGCGCGCCGCCACTTTCCATTCGGAGCCGATCCTTGACACTTCCTCGATGCTTGAGATCCCTGCGATCTGCCCGTCTGTGTCAGGATCACGCGTTATCTTCACAGTCAGACCAGCGCCGACGATCAGAAACTCATTCGGTGCGAATTGCAGCAGAAGCATACCTCCGTCGTTGGCCAACAGCGCATTTGTTGACCACGCCCGCGAGAGGCTTCCCTGAAACGAGTAACCGCCCATCACAACACTTTGGCTGGCTCGTGGACTGTTCGCATGGAGAGCCATTCCGCGCGTTCGGTCTGCGGCCTGCGCGTCAGTCAGTGTTGGCCCCAGGCTTTCGATCGCCGCGTACACCTGCATAATCCCGGGTTCCGGCTCGTCGGCGCTGTTGGACGCTTTCAGACTTTCGATTCCGAACGGACAAAATCCGAACGCCCTCGCGGCACCATACGCATAGAGGGCGTTGTAAGGCGATGTTTCCAATCTCGCTTCGGGAATGAAGATCGGATTTCCTGGGATCTGATAACTCCTGACCCAATATTCGAATTCCGGCCAATAGATATCCGGCGAGTAAAAGTCGATATGCGTCGCAACCGCTCGATAGACGTCAAGATAGTAGGGGTGTGGCCCGCCGCTAGGGTACTCCCCGGCGCGTTCGAGAAAGGAAGGAAGTTGCGCGTTCATGTAGACAGGCAACGGGTATTCTTTCTTGCCTGCTTCCGATACGGAATCTACGTAAGCGGCGTACCTCCAGGCCATAAACACTTCGTCCGCCGTCTCACCGAAGACCTCGCGCCACGTTTTGCCTTGAGGGTTGAAGTGCGCCGCGAGTTCACGAGATATCTCTGTTCGGTTCGCTACCAATTTCTGCACCAATTCCCGCGGGACGGGCCCCGCAAATTGCCGATTCGCTTCCGGGGAGCGGTCCCTTCCCGATCCTAATACTCCAACTTCATTCTCCACCTGCACCATCAGGACGGTCTGCTGCTCGCCATCTTTGACTCGCACATGTTTCAAAAGCGCAGCAAACGCGAGGCTGTCGCATTTCGCGCTATCCGCTCCGAATGTCGAGAGGATTTCCAGGGGCGCGCCGTCGACTCCCATGGCTCTTGAAAATCGCTTCGTATCCGACTTGACCCAATCTGGAGCGTATTCCGAGAACGCGTTTTTCCAGCTTCCAAACCACAACAGCACCAGATGAAGATTCTGTTGCCGCGCTACGTCGATCCAGTGGTCCAGAATACTGAAATCGAATATGCCTTCGCGCGGTTCCACCTGTTCCCATGCAACGGGCATGAGCACGGTGTTCACGTGCAGCCGTGCTATATCGGGGAGGGTTGCATCTGCCTCGGCAGAGGTACCGGCCGAAGAATTGCCCAGCTCACCTCCCAGAATGAGATATGGCTTGCCCTGAAGCAGAAGCTGTCCACTAGCCTTATCGATTCGAACTCTCGCACCGCTTCCGGACTGGCCGTAAGCTGAAGTGAAGACGAACGCGCACATCAACGAAATGGCAAGAAAACGTTGCAATCTCAAGCTCCTCTTCAATGCTCCCCTAGCATCAATCATGGCCAACCATTCCCGAATCCTTGTCCGCCCCGTGTGTTTCGCCGTTTCAAAATCGCGACGGAATTCCTAGGCAGGCGTCACGACGGTGTGTGGCTGATGAACTTATCGACCCACTCGATGAACCACTTCATGTTGGGTGCGTCGGTGTGGCCACCATCGTGTTGGCGCCAGGCGAGCTGCCCGTCGAGCAGTCCTCGATTTACAGGCGGCATCTTCGCCGTGCGGTAGTCCTGGTCAGCTCCGATTCCTTTTGCGCCCAACAGCGTAAACACGCGGCTGGCGTCCGCAGTCGCCATGAAGCTGCCTTGATGGTCGAGCCATTTGGCATCGCCCTTTTCGGGTATTCCGTAGCTGATAAACGTAAGTCTCGGCGCGCACAACGCGATCAGCTCATTTGAATCAACAGGAATATCGCCCGGGTTCATGCTGCCGAACGTCGCCTCGGACGCGCCGTATTTCATGAAATTGCCGGCCATCCAGTAGTATTCGCCGCCCGTAAGGTTCTCCACTGCTTCGCCCCAGTTGCGCCGCAACAGGGTTGCCCCTCCTTTCCCCGATGATCCCACCAACACCATAGCGAATCGCTCATCAAAGGCCATCGTCACAAGCGCGGCTTTGCCGTAGCGCGATACCCCGTCGATTCCGACGTGTTTAGAATCGACCGCCTGGTCCGTCTCCAAATAATCGAGCCCCCGGCCTGCTCCCCACGCCCACGCGCGTAGCGCGCCCCAGTCTTCCGGTTTACGCGGCTGTCCTTTGTTCACCAGGCCGATGATTCCCTTCGTGATTCCCGCGCCATCGTCGGCTTGTATGCTTGCCGGATCGAGCAGCACGAAGCCCCAGCCGGCGGCAGCTAACTGCCACGTGTTTGGTAGATCGCCATCTTCGTTCAACTGTGGAAACTGGAACGGCGTCTCCTTCACCGGGTCCCAGGCCGGGTGCTTCGCGAACACCTCCTTGAGAGAAGGATCCTGCTGGGTCATCAGCGCCTTCCACGCATTGTTGATGCGCTCCATCTCCTCGCCGCGAGGCTCGTTTGGATTTGGAAAACCCGCGCGTCCAAACATAATGAGCACTGGTACCGGCCCCTTGGCGTTCGCGGGCGTCACGAGAGTCATGTGAATCTTCACGCTGATGGCCGGATACTCTGAGTTGTCAACCTCTCCAATCAGATCTTTGGCGATCACAGGCGTGAAGCCGATCGATTCGTGATCCACGGTTTTCACGGTCCACGATACCTTCGGCACACTTTGGGGGACGCGACCATACACATACTTCGAAAACGTCTCGACTAATTCGGGGCGCCTCAACTTCCACCACATCTCTGCCGTGGTCACCTTCTGGCCGTTGTTCAGCACGAGTGGATCGGGAATATTTGGAAATGGATCGGCCTTTGACTCATCGTAGTTTGCATGGTTGGGTGCCTTCTCGTTTCCGCTGTAGCCCGGTCGAAGGGCCTTGATCCCGAGTTGATCCATCATGTTCTGCCGATCCTGGTCCGAAGAGAAGGTAACCGGCGGAGGCGTTGCGGAAGTTTGCGCGATGGCCGATGACGGAATGCTTAAAATTGCTGTCAGGCAGGTGTATGCAAGTAAAGATTTAGGCGAGAAAGGCACGCGAACACTCCAGAGTGATATGATTTGCGGCGTTTTCGAAAAGCAGTCTACTTCGGGCACCCATGCTAAACCTTTCGTTATGAAACGTGCACGCAGTTTCTTCGTCGCAATTGGATTCTTGATTTGTTTGGGGTTTGTGCTGCCGAAGCTCCCGTTGGCGGCCTCGTCCGCTCAGCAAATCTGGGTGGCGACCTGGGGCTCTTCCCAGCAGATCCCAGAGACTCAGAATGAATTGCCGATCGACGACTTACGTGATGTGACGCTGCGTCAAATCTTTCACCTTTCGACGGGTGGCTCCGGCTTGCGTGTTCATATGTCGAACGCGTTTGGAACCGAGGCGTTGCACTTTACCTCCGTCCACATAGCGCGCCCACTCTCGACATCCTCGCCCGAGATCGACCCCTCCAGTGATCGGCAGTTGACCTTTGCGGGCCAAGCCGGCGTAGTAGTTCCACCGGGTGCAGACTTCGTCTCTGATCTGGTCGACTTGAAAGTGGGTCCGCTTTCCGATCTTACCGTCACTTTTCATCTCGACACTCCGCCGGCTCGCCAGACCGGTCACCCGGGATCGCGGGCGACCAGTTACTACGTGCACGGCGACGCGGTCGGCGCAGCAACTCTGATCGAGCCCAAGCGCGTTGATCACTGGTTCCAGATTTCAGAGATTGATGTGCAGGTTCCACCGGAAGCGGGTGCGGTGGTCGTGCTTGGTGACTCCACGACCGACGGACACGGAGCCACAACGAACGGCAACGACCGCTGGACGGATGTGCTTGCGGCGAGACTGCAAGGCTCGCCGCAGACAAGAAATGTCGGCGTTTCCAATCAGGGCATCGGCGGAAACCACTTGTTGACCGACGGGCTTGGCCCTAACGCGTTGTCACGTTTCGACCGCGACGTGTTGGCGCCGGCCGGCGTCCGGTGGCTCATTGTTTTTGAAGGTGTGAACGATCTCGGCGGGCTGGCGAGAAATGGCGAAGTGCCGCCAGCCGAACATGCGGCGCTCGTCGAACGCATTCTCTCGGCATACCGGCAGCTTGTCGAACGAGCGCACGCGCACGGCCTCCAAGTGTTCGGCGCCACGATAACACCTTACGTAGGCTCAAATTATTACCATCCCGGCCCGTTGAGCGAAGCCGATCGCCAAGCCGTGAATCAATGGATTCGCGTGGCCGGCCATTTCAACGGTGTATTCGATTTCGACGCAGTGGTTCGCGATCCGAATCATCCCGACCAACTGTTGCACGACTTCGACTGCGGAGATCACCTGCACCCTTCGCCAGCCGGCTACAAAGCCATGGGTGAATCCATTCCCCTCACAGCATTCTCCCGCTAGCTCGTCAGGTCCTTGCCGCCGCACTGGCCTTCAAGACAGGCCGTGACTAGGTTCGGCAGTTTGTGCCTCCAGAGGCGCCTCGCATTGATTGCTCAGTGGATTCTGTTGACCTTGAACCCTCAATTCCAGGTCGGTGAACTTTGGGATGGACAAGCAAACGCTCCCAGCGGATCCAGCGAGACAAATACGTACCCAGCCAGCGAACCTTGATAGACCCAAACTGAAAAGCCGCTTGAAGATGAGGCGACAATCGCACCTGCTCCGTTGCAACTGACGGAGGTGGGAGCCGCACTGCTGTAGGCAGCGGCCGCCTCTTGCGCCATTTTGAGATTGTAAGTTGAGGCATTTCCGGGCGTACCCAGCGGATCGGAACAGTCATTATAGGACTGGCCAGCGCCATTCGAGTGCAATAGCGTGCATGAGCAGGTTCCGTTGCTGCATGTTTGCCCTGGCTGGCACACATTCCCACAAGCACCACAATTCTTGGAATCGGTCTGCAGATTTGCACACGCGTTGTTGCAAATCGATTGGCCTTGCGGGCATGAACCTCCTGTCGGCGCGGAACATTGACACACGCCAGCAGTGCAAGAAGGAGTGGAAGTAGATCCGGGAATTTGCCCTGGTGGACAGGTGCAAGCGTTTGCACAGACTCCGCAGTTTGCTATGTCCGTCTGGAGATTGACGCAAGCACCGCTGCAACTAGTTTGTCCGGAACTGCATGCGCCGCCAGAACCGCATGTGCCACCGCTGCACGTTTGACCGGCGGCACACGCGACACCGCAGGCGCCACAGTTATTGGAATCGGATTGCGTCTCCTCACAAATTCCATTGCAGGCCAGGCCTGATTGTGCGCAAACCTGGGTGTCTCCGCTTTGCTGGCCTCGATACTCGACGAGCACATTTCCATCCGCGGGATTCGTTTGCGAACAATTTGCCGGCGTTTGCACCAGCACTTGGAGACCTACTCCTGCCTGTGTCGGCAAAGACATCGCCCCGGTATCGTCTGTAGATTGGCCGCCGAGGATTCGTACGTCTTGACCCATTGCTCCATTGCTGACCCTCAGCACACTGGGCTGGCAGTTCGAGTCCGGACCAGTCTTAAACGCAGCGGATATGCGTGTAACGGTGATTGCAGAATCAGGGGAGAATACAGCAGCGGTGTAAGCTGTCGTCATCGGGCCAGGCAAAAAAGCTGGAAATAGGGAGCTTGCCGAACTGGGCCCTGTCGCACCCGCTGGCCCCTGAGGACCTGTAGCACCAGTCGGGCCGATCGGTCCCGGAATGCCAGGGACACCCTGGGCTCCTTGCGTGCCGGGAGTTCCTTGTAACCCTTGCGGACCGGTTGAACCAGTCGGACCGGATGGCCCTGGAACGCCGGGAGCGCCTTGCGGCCCCTCTAAACCTGCAGGTCCCTCGGGTCCTTGAGGTCCGACTGGACCTGCCGGGCCGTCATCCACCAGCACGATTTCTAGACTCGGTTGGTGGCTAGTTATGATGTTCTCCTTGCTGTCGAACACCACGTAACTCGAACTCGTGGCAGCCACTAGCGCGATGCCATCGTTCAGAAAACCTCCGTTCGCGGAACCGTTCAGCCAGTCTTTTACCAGCGGCGTAACATCCACGACTAGATACGAATCGGCATTGCCCACGGGGATGCCCGTAGCAAAAGGAGTCGAAGATATCATCGGTGGCGAGGAGGTAGTGAGAGTGGATTCGGTCCAGGCACTCTTGATCGGATAAATATCAATCGTACCGCTCGGATTTGTTCCTAAGCTGAGATAGAGCTTCAGCGTCGCTTTGGCTACATTTGCCGCCGCGACCGTCGGCGGGAGCGATGACGGAAGCTGAAATTTAATGTAGCTCGTGGTTGCTCCCACATGGAGAGAGCCAACTTCAGCGCTGGAGCCTGCCACGATCAGGGAGATCCCCTGACCGTTTAGATTGAGCAACTGAGTTGCCGCATTGCTAGAGAGAAATGCATCGTCCGTCACCGTTCCCGATTGCGCGCTGGCAATCGATGGAAATAAGAGAAGCGCTGCAGCTCCGAACGCAAGGCTAATCCACCCGCGGTTTCGATCTATGTGGCGCATTTGATCCTCCCTAAATTTCGAAACGCAGGTGTTGGCCGACAAATTTTTGGCCCACAGGACAGTCAACATGGGGTACAAAGAGAAAACGCGGCCCGTTTCGATGATACGGATGTTTGAAACTAGTTTTTCATGGCAACTTCGGTTTTCAGCAAGCCGTCAATCACTGCCTGGAATGTCGCGAACGATTGTGCGCCCACGATGCGCACACCGTTCAGTTTGTCCTTCGCGCTTTTCGCTAGCACAAACGTAGGTGTGCCGCTGATTTGCAGCGTGGCCGCTTCGCCAGCGTCTTTCTGTACGTCGGCTTTGTACTTGTCGGAATCCAGGCACGCGCGAAAGCCTTTTTCATCGAGCGAGAGGGATTCGGCGGCCTTCTTGATGACCTCGTCATTCGGCGGAGCGGCATTTGCGTAGAGCGCGTCACGCAGCTCCCAGTATTTATTTTGCTCGCCGGCACAGCGCGCCGCTTCCGCCGCCTTCAATGCTAATGGATGAAATTCCAGCGGCAGATCGCGGCTGACGAAGCGCACCTTTCCCGTATCGATGTAGTTTTTCTTTAGTTCGGCATACGCGGCGGTGTGAAACTGCTTGCAGAACGGGCACTGGTAATCGGCAAACTCAACCAGCGTCACCGGAGCATCGGCGCGCCCAATCGCATACCAGCCATCGCCAACATTCATCTGCACCTTTTCGGACGGCGCCGGTGCGGCCGCAGGCTTCGGAGCCACTGCCAGCGCCAGTTGTGCTTGCTGCTTCTCCAGCAGCTGGCGGATTTGCTTGAGCTCGCCAACAATTGCATCCGCCTGCTCTTTCGTAACAGCGTCAGACGATTTCGACGCTAGCTCGTGTTCCGCTGTCAAGCATTTCGCTGCATCCGCAACCGCTTCCCGTTTCGGCGGCTCTTGCGCCGCAGCGACTGCCGTACATCCAACGACCGCAAGGCTCATCAGAACTACGCGCTTCACGTTTCTCATTGTCATCGCCTCCAACAAAAAGTTAAGTAATCTAGTTGCCTTGGTTGCCAGGGAGATCCCACGCATCTTTCGTATTAGAGCAAGCGCCGTTGCCGCATGAGGAGCCAGTCCCACAAACAGCGCCACAGGCGCCGCAGTTGTTGTTGTCCGTCTGTAGATTGGTGCAGGAGTTGCCGCAGGCGGAAAACCCGTTGTTGCAAGTGAAGCCACAAGTGTTGAGAGAGTTGCAGACGGCAACGGAATTGGCAGGAGGCGCGGCACAATCCGATGCAGAGAGACACCCTCCTCCAAAGCAGCTGCCATTGAGGCAGGACTGGGAATAACCGCAAACGGCGCCGCAGGAGCCGCAGTTATTGCTGTCCGTCTGCAGGTTGACGCAAGCGCCGCTGCAAGCGGTCGCGGGGGAACTGCAATTCGGGCCGCCGGAGCAAGCGCTGTTCGAACAGGTCTGACCTGTGCCGCACACGTTGCCGCAAGAGCCGCAGTTGTAGGGATTCGTGCTGAGCGCTTCGCAGATTCCACCGCAGCTCGATCCGACTCCGCAGGCTTGCTGGTCACCGGACTCTTGCATTTTGTATTCGATCTGAACGTTGGCGTCGGCTGGCGGTGTTGCGCCGGCACAACTCGCGGGCGTCCGCAACTGGACGCTGACCACATATCCCCCTCCGTAGAGCAGGCCGAGGGGACCGCTATCGCCAGTTGGTTGGCCGCCCAAGACCATGTCTTGTCCGTTCGTGGAGTTGTTCGAGATGCGAACCACAGACGGCGAGCAAGTGGAATCGCCGATTGTCTTTAGGGAAGTCGTAATTCTGGTGATAGTGATCGGTAGGTCCGGAACAAACTGCGTTGCAGAGTACTGAGGTCCTGTTAATGGACCTGGCAAAAATGTGGAGAAGGCCATACGGGCGCCCGATGAGGTGCCGCTCGTTCCCGGAGTGCCCTGTGCTCCTTGTGGAATCGAAAAATTCAGAATCGCGGCGTTAGCGGTGCCACTGTTCGTGACAGAGGCAGGTGAGCCGGCAGGTCCAGTTGCCGTCGATCCGATTTGGATAGTTCCAGCAGTTCCTGGCAAGCCAATCGGGCCAATTCCCCCTGTCAGACCCTGGGGACCAGCCGGCCCTGCTATGCCGGAAGCGCCCTGCGGTCCCTGTGGACCTGCTGGTCCTTGCAGTCCCTGTGTACCCGCAGGTCCCTGCGGTCCTTGAGGTCCTTCAGGTCCGACTGGACCGGTCGGGCCGCTGTCTACGAGCACTATTTCCAGTCGCGGCTCGTGACTGGTGATGATGCTTTCCTTGCTGTCGAACACCACATAGCTGCTGCTGGTGGCAGCCACCAAGGCGATGCCATCATTGGCAAAGCCACCGTTCGCCGTACCATTCAGCCAGTCCTGCACCAGCGGCGTAACATCCACGACCAAATACGAATCGGCATTGCCGACGGGGATGCCCGTAGCAAAGGGAGTCGGAGATATCGTCGGTGGCGAGGAGGGCGTGAGCGTCGATTCAGTCCAGGCGCTGTTGATCGGGTAAATATCGATCGTGCCGCTCGGATTTGTGGCCAGGCTGAGGTAGAGCTTTAGTGTGGCCTTGGCCACGTTAGCCGCCGTGACCGTCGGCGGCAGGGAAGACGGAAGTTGAAACTTTATGTACGTCGTGGTAGCTCCCACGTGCAGAGAACCAACCGCAGCGCCGGAACCGGCCACAATTAGGGAAATCCCTTGACCGTTTAGATTGAGCAACTGCGTCGTGGCATTGCTGGACAGAAACGCATCATCTGTAACGGTGCCGGATTGCGCCCAAACTTTTCCCGACGGTAGGAAAAACGAAATCATCAGAGCCGACGCAAACAGCGAAGGCCGGAACAGCTTGCGCATGGAGCCTCCTTAAGCCCAAGCAATTGGTTTGGGCACCGTAGTGAAAGAACCTAGGCAGGGCCGCCGCGGCTCGGCCTGCTGATTCCTCTTTGTCTTACTATTTCGAGAAAAAGAAGGGAATTGGCTCACCTGGAAGCAAAAAAAAGGAATGAGGGGGAGGCAGAAACGTTGGCCCAGTGCCAAGCATGTCTTTTCGCCGGAATAGGTTGAACTTTGGCGGCCTTTTGACTATTCTCCCGCCATTGTCCCCGCGCTAGTGTCCGACCCGGAGGCCCCGAAGTGGGTCCAGCTTCCTCCAAGCAAGTCAGCGAACTTCTCCTCCAATGGGGAAATGGGGACCGCACGGCACTGGAAGCAGTGCTTCCCCTGGTTTACGAAGAGTTGCGGCGGCTGGCTCGTTACCATCTTCGCCAACAACGTCCAAACCACACGCTGCAGAGTGCCGCACTGGTCCATGAGGTGTATCTGCGGCTGGCAGGGGAGAAGTCTCTGCAGGTCGAAAATCACGCCCACTTTGTGGGGGTTGCCGCGCAGCTTATGCGCTGGATTCTGGTGGATTATGAGCGAAATCGTCGCACGGCCAAGCGCGGTTCCGGCGTCACGCGGTTAACCCTGGATCAAAGCATCGCCTCGAAACAGCCGCAGGTCCGGGACGTGGATATCTTGGCTCTGAATGAAGCTCTCGACCGCCTTGCCAAACTCGACTTGCAGCAAAGCCAGATCATCGAATTGCGCTATTTCGGTGGCCTCTCCATTGAGGATACTTCTGAATTTCTGGGCATCTCCTCCGCTACAGTCAAGCGGTCGTGGGCCTCTGCGCGCGCCTGGCTTCTGCGAGAGATGAGCCAAGGAGATCTTCGCGCATGACTCCTGAAGAATGGCAACGCGTCCGGCCAATCCTTGAATCCGCGCTGGAACTGGACCCACTTAGCCGTCCGGCTTTTCTCGATGAGGCTTGCTCCGACCCTTCTTTACGCATCGAGGTTGAGTCGCTGATTCTTTCGCACGAGCAAGCGGGAACAAACGTGCTGAATCCTGGCTCCGTTCTAGGCCTAAATCCTGACGAGGAGACGCGCTTCCGCTTGCCGCCGGGCAAACGGATTGGCGTGTATGAAATCCTCGAGGAAATTGCCGTCGGAGGTATGGGCGCTGTTTATCGCGCCATTCGCGCCGACGGCCAATACAAACTGCAAGTCGCGCTGAAGATCGTACGCTCGGAGTTAGGCGCGGAGTTTACGGCCGCACGGTTTAGGAACGAGCGGCAGATTCTAGCGAGTCTCAATCACCCTAACATCGCAAAAATCCTGGACGCCGGCGCGACGGCAGACGGCGTTCCTTATTTCGTGATGGAACTCGTCGAAGGACAGCGCCTAGATGACTACTGCGACGCACACAAACTCACCACTGCCGAGAGACTCCGGCTTTTTCTTCAGATTTGTTCGGCGGTACAGTACGCGCACCAGCGTCTAATCATCCATCGCGATATCAAGCCGGGCAACATTCTGGTCAACGCCGAAGGAGTCCCGAAGCTGCTTGATTTTGGGATCGCGAAAATTTTGGAGTCGAGTGAGCTCAGCAATCAGAACGAACAAACTATCAGCCTGTTGCGACTGTTGACGCCGGAGTTTGCGAGCCCGGAACAGGTCAAGGGCGAGCCGATTACTACTGCCAGCGATGTTTACTCGCTGGGAGTCGTCCTATACGAACTTCTCACCGGCGGCACTCCTTATAATGTCCCAACGCACACACCTCTTGAGATTTCCCGTGCCATCTGCGAAACCGAACCCGAGAAGCCCAGCATCGCGGTGCGGCGAAAGCAAATAGCGGCAAACGATGGCGAACCAAAGCGAGTGGACGACGGCACCCTCAGCGATAGGCGTGAAGGCTCTCCTGAAAAGCTCAGCAAGCGGCTGAGCGGCGACCTCGACAACATCATCCTCATGGCTCTCCGCAAAGAACCGCAACGCCGCTACGCTGCCGTCGAGCAATTCGCTCAGGATATCCGGCGCCACCTCGAACATCTTCCCGTGCTCGCGCGGAAGAGTACCGCCACCTATCTGGCTTCCAAGTTTATCGTCCGTCACAAAGCCGGCGTGGCGGCGGGTGTGATCGTTGCGATAACGCTCTTTACCGCGCTCGGCGTCACCCTGCGCCAAGTTCGCATTGCTCGTGCCGAACGCGCCCGTGCGGAACAAAGATTCAACGACGTTCGCAAGTTGGCTAACTCGCTCATTTTTGAAATTCACGATTCCATTCGGCAGTTGCCGGGCTCGACACCGGCCAGGAAACTGATCATCCAGCGCGCCCAGGAGTATCTGGATAGTCTTGGACGAGAGTCCGAAGACGATCCTTCTCTGCTCCGGGAGCAGGCGACCGCTTATGCGAGGCTTGCCGATGTGCAAGGCAACATCCAAGACGCCAATTTAAGTGACACGCCCAGAGCATTGGAAAATTATCGGAAGGCTATTGAGCTGCTGGAACGCGCTTCTGGGTTGCAGCCTTCCGACCGTCAGATCCGTCGTGAATTGGCGCAACGCTATATGGATATGGCGCTAGCGCTCGGCTCTGCTGGCGGAGATAAGAACGGATACAAAAATGGGCTGCGGAAGGCGGTGCAAATTCTCGAAGGTTTGGCGGCAACCGATCCCCAAGATCTGCAAACTCAAGCCGCGCTTGCTGCGGGCTACATGAGCACGGGGACTTATCTCAGGCGCGACAACGATTTAACCGGCAATCTGGAATATTGCGGAAAAGCGTTGGACATCTTCGAGCGGCTTGCGAAAGCGGAGCCTAACAACGAATTTTACCAAACACAGATTTCGTCGGTTCACAGGAGCATCGGCGCGACTCTTGCGATGCAACAGAAATGGGCTCCCGCCCTTGACCAATACCGGACCGCTCTCGCCATGGATCAAACACAGTTGGCTCTCCATCCCGACACGTACGCCGCCCGCTACAACATCACCACGACGTATAGCAATACGGGCTTCATCCTCGTACGCCAAGGAGATCTGGATGGTGGTCTCAACTACTATCGCAAGGCCCTCGAAATCCGCGTTGCGCTGGCGGCGGCCGATCCGCAGGACACGAAGTCTCGCGTGAGCTTGTCCGACACCTACAACTACATGGGCGGGATTTTCCAACGAAAAAGAGACTGGGCACAATCGCTGGATTCATTCAAGAAAGCGTTCGCCATTCGCAAAGCGCTTTTTGAAAAGGATCCGGCAAATGACGCCTTTCGCTTTGGTGTCGCAGACTCTCAGTCCAATATCGGTTCTATATACCTCGACATGGCCACGGACGCGCGCAGTGTGCCCGGCAAGGAACTTGCCCTTTGTCGCGAGTCCGAACACTGGCTTCAAGAGGCCCTGCCAGTTTTTCTGCAAAGAAAGGTCCAAGGTAGACTTATGGGAGCTGAATTGGATGGCCCTGACACTATCCCTGGCAAAATCGAGAAGTGCCGTCAGACGATTGCACGACTGGACCGCCCGGCAAATTCCCCGCCTCACTAACAGGTCTCGCTATCTCGAAAAAGTGACCGCAATGTCGCTTCGGTTCATACGAAAGCGTAAGAGCCGTATGCGTAGACGCTCGTACCGATCTCTGCGAGGGGCGATCAGCGATGGTCGCCCCTACCGCGACAGTGATTCCAGGATTCGATCGCGTACGTCACCCTACTAGTCGTTGAGGTTTAACGTCACCTTTGCGTTCTCCACCACTTTGACCCACCTGGGGTCTTGCGAGGCGCCGGCAGCGTATTCGTCGTGCCAGTTCCACCACTTATAAGGTGGAGTCTGGGGGTAGCCCGCGGGCGAGTCCTCCCACTCCTCCTGGCGCCCGAGCGCAGTCATGTCGAGGTAGCTCCAGGTGCTCCCCATCGCCTCGTCGCCGCGGTTGTTGACGAAGTAGGTGCGAAACACACCCTGACTGTTGCGGAAGAACGCGTTCGTGCCGTGCCACTCGTTCACGCCGAAGTCAGTGTCGAAACTGTCCGTGATGGTGTACCAGGGCATCGTCCAGCCCATTCGTGCCTTCAGCCGCTCGATGTCAGCCTGCGGCGCACGCGAGGCGAACGCGAGGGTAGTATCGCGGGCGTTCAGATGGGCGAGGTGGGCGACCTGGTCGGCACCGAAGGAGCAGCCGCGGCAGGCATGCTCGGGCCAGCCGAACACGCCGGGCTCGAAGAAGGCGCGGTAGACGATCAGCTGACGTCGGCCCTCGAACAAGTCGAGCAGGCTAGACTTGCCCTCAGGCCCGTCGAACTCGTACTTCTGCTTCACGGCCAGCCACGGCATCCGCCGACGCTCGGCGGCCAGCGCGTCACGGGAGCGGGTCAAGGCCTTCTCCTTCACGAGCAGCTGCTGGCGTGCAGCCTCCCATTCCTCGGGCGATACGATCGGCGGTGTGTTCATTGCGAGTTGCGCTTTCCGTTGCTCCATATCTCTCTCTTTGCTTGTTGCCATTTATTTCTCCTTGATTTTCTGAAACAGACCGAGACCATTCGCCCTGAAAAATTCTCTGAATCTGCCGATGTATACCGCCAGAATTCCTCCGGTGGATCCCGCTCCGACGGCCATCACTGCTGTGCCTACGATGCATGCTGGGCACATACTCCCCTCCTCTGAACTTCCAAGTCGTCCGCGCCTCAGTGGGGCCGCGGCGCTTCCGCTCGCTGCCGCATACGCTCGTGCAAGTGCGCCCAGCCATTCTTTGCGTTTCTGTACTCCTCCAGCACTAGACCAAACGACTGGTGCCGAAATGTAATGATCGTCACGCCGCCCGATTCCTTCAGCCGATATTGAAGATTCGTTATCACCGGGTTGGACATGAACAGTGGCCCGCAAATTTCCAGCAGCGTCGGCTTTTTGATCGCCTGCACCGTTCCCCAGTAATGGCCGTTGTTGTCTCCAAGGTCGCGATACCATCTGCCGCCTGGCCATGCTTCCAGCTTCATCGGCATTGGCCTGTCCACTTGAGTCTCATTGTATGGTCCAAGGTGATCCAGCAGCGCGGCAAACGTCACCTCGATCGACGCTCTCACTGAAATCTCCTCCGCTATATGGATCGTTGTCTCTTCGAGCGATAGTGCAGGTGAACTCACGATTTCCCCCTCGTTTGAAATTCCATAAGACTATTGTTTCTGACGATGAATGGCCTCGGCCCGTTCCTTGATTCGCAGCAGTTGGTGTCTCCATAGCCGCTCGAACGTGCTCGTCCACTCGTGCAACGGCCGGATCGCCATAGCATTCACATGGTAAAACATCAGCCGACCCTCCCTCCGGACCTCCACCAGGCCAACACCTTTCAAAACCTTCAGGTGCTTCGAAACGGACGACTGCTCGATCTCCATTGCATCCACAATCTCTGTCACGGACCTCTCCTGCATCGCTAGATAGTTCAGGATGTCCCGCCGCCGCGGATCCGCCACAGCGTTGAACGCGTCCGAGGTTGTCGCCGCCCTTGTCATGCTCTAAATATATTCTCATATGGGAATATGTCAAGAGTTTTTTTACGATTATTCCTGCAACGCTTTTTTCTCTTCTGCGTGCCGCTCAGAATGGGTTTGTCCCATATGGCGGGCTACTCAGAAAAAAGGCGAGCGTGGTATGCTCGCCGCAAAGCGAAATCCAAATTCCGCGCAACATCGCTTTGCCGAAAGGATATTTCCAATGACACACGTTTGGTTCGCCATTTGTCGGCGGTTGGCAGCTGCTGGTTTGTTTTTGCTCACCCTCGCCGGGAGTGCGGCCGCGCAGGATATCAATGTCGCACAACGACTCGAGGGGTTCGATGCCTACATGGCCAAAACCCTGAAAGACTGGAATGCGCCGGGTGTCGGCGTCGGAATCGTCGTTAACGACAAGCTTGTTTTCGCCAAGGGCTACGGCTTCCGAGATTATGAGAAGAAACTCCCCTTCACCCCCGCCACCATGAGCCCCATTGCATCCAACACGAAACTCTTCACCGCGGTTGCCGCAGGGATGCTGGTCGAGGAAGGGAAGCTGACCTGGGACAAGCCCGTACGGGAATCCGTCCCGGCCATCCGCTTTTACAATGACCAGCTCAACGATAGCGTGACCTTGCGAGACATGCTATCCCACCGCACGGGAATCACCCGGCACGACACCATCTGGTATAAATCCGACTTCACGCGCAAAGAGCTATTCGAGAAGTTGGTATACCTGGAGCCGCAAGAACCCATTCGCGAGACGTTTCTGTACAACAACCTGATGTACGCGGCGGCCGGATACCTGATCGAACTGCAGTCGGGAAAGACATGGGAACAGTTCGTAAAGGAAAAGATCTTTGATCCGCTTCAGATGAACTCCACCAGTTACACCATTGCCGACATGTTGAAGCGCCCGGAATTCGGGGTAGGGTTTACCGAGAGGCGCGATTCCTTTGAGCTTTACAGAATTCCATACTATGAGGACACAACGGGCGTCGCTCCTTGTGGCGCCATCGTGTCCAACATTGAGGATATGTCTCACTGGTTGATCGCGCTGATGAACCAGGGGAAATACAACGGCAAGCAGGTGCTTCCGGCGGAAGTTTTGAAGGCCACTCTGCAGCCGGCGATCGCGCTGCCCAACACCGCCCTGGAAACCCGGGGCTGGGCTGAGATCCTCAATTCGGCTTACGGCATGGGGCGGCAGACCGCTTCCTACAGGGGCCACCTCCTCACCCTTCATGGTGGGGATTTACCTGGTTTCCACACGCAGGTTTCGTTCATGCCCCAGGACCACATCGGCGTCATCGTTTTTGTCATCGGGAATCATAGCCAGCCGCTTTACAACATCGTCAGCTACAACGTGTACGAACGATTGCTCGGCATGGACCAGACACCTTGGAGTGAGCGTCAGCTCGAAATTCGGCTGAAGAACAAAAAGGCCGGGACCGAAGCGCGAACGAAAGCCAGCGAAGGCCAAGTTCCGGACACCAAGGCATCGCACGCCCTTGCGGATTACGCCGGCGCCTACGAGAACCCTGCTTACGGCGTAATGACTATCGGTTTCAAAGACAACCAGCTTCAGTTCGACTTTCATAAGATGCGGCTCCCCATGACCCGCTTCCACTATGACCGTTTCGACACGCCCGATGACGAGGAGGAAGGTAAGTGGTCGGTGAACTTCCGCACGAATCCTCAGGGTGATATCGATCAGGCCGTGGTGTCGCTGGACGAAGCGGAAGCCGTGTTCGTCCGCAAGCCCGACACCATAGACCCGAAGTTGATGGCTCAGATGGCGGGCGAGTACACAACGCCCAGCGGAGGGAAGGTTGAGGTCGCGCTGTCGCCGGGTGGGGGCTTGTCTCTCGTTTCGCCCGGCCAGCCGGCGATTCCGTTGACCCACGTAAAGGGCTTGACATTCCGGATCCCGCGTTTCTCCGACGTGATTCTCGAATTTGTCGTGAAGGATGGACAGGTGAAGGGACTTAAGCAAAAAGACCCGTCGGGTGAGTTCACGTTCCCGAAAAAGTAGAAGCTGCAGCGCTGCGTGGATCGCCGGCCTGGCCGAGTTTCTCGGTACAGATGCGTTCAGCCCAACCGTCAATAACGCTGCCCGTATACACATCACGGCTTACGGCCCTAGTCGATGGCAAACCGCACGACTCCGATCCTCTAGGAGGCCTGCGGCCACCCGTCGAGCTGTTCAGCGATGCCGTCCAGGCGGGAGGGATACTCGTGTCTATCTAGAATCGCAGGAGGATCATCTCATCAGATGGCCAGCGCATATGGCACGCGCCGTTCTGGAGGCGTATCCTGACGACGAACCGGTCGTAAGCCCGGACCCAGGATGGAGAACGTTATGAGCTCCGCGGAATCGCGACCCAAGCCGGACCACAAAATGCAACTCAGTCACGCCGCGGGCGTGGTGCAGCCGGCAGGCTCTGAATTCAAAGAAGGGCCGCGTACGACAACTGCATCCGAGGCGGAGTCCCTATTAGCTGCGGAAAAACGAGGGCAGGGAACGAACGCTCATCTTGGAGAGTGGAAACGCGCTGAGGATGAATTACGGCAGGCTTTCGAAAAAATAGCCAAATCCGAAGCCGAACTCCGAACCATCATCGATCTAATACCTCAGCTCATCACGGCTGTTGGGACCGACGGAAACTTTCTGTACGCGAATCAGGCAGTGCAGGAGTACACCGGCCTGGCGAAAGAAGAGCTCCGGTTGGAGTGCGTTCATCCGGTCTTTCATCCGGAGGATTCCGAGAGATTGCGCGACGAACGCGAAACGGCGATGTCGCGACGGGTCCCATTCGAGTACGAACGACGAATCCGCCGGAAGGATGGCCAGTTCCGTTGGTTCTTGGTCCAATACAAACCGTTGCTGGACGAACGAGGAGAGGTCAGCCGCTGGTATGCGACCAGTACCGACATTGACGATCGCAAACAGGCGGAGGAAAGAACGAGGCTAGAGAACGTCGCGTTGCGCGAGCAAATCGATCAAGTCTTCATGTTTGAGGAGATCGTGGGCTCCTCCCCCGCGTTGAAAAGCGTCCTTTCCAGCATCGTCAAGGTCGCTCCTACCGACTCTACGGTGCTGATTACTGGCGAAACGGGTACTGGAAAGGAGCTGATTGCGCGCGCCATACATAAAGGTTCGCAACGTGCTGCTCACGCTTTTATTAGCGTGAATTGCGCCGCGATTCCATCTTCGCTCATCGCCTCAGAACTGTTTGGCCATGAGAAGGGGGCATTTACCGGTGCCTTGCAGCGTCGACAAGGGCGGTTTGAACTGGCGCACTCCGGGACGATCTTTCTCGATGAAATCGGCGAACTTCCCGCGGACACTCAGATTGCATTGCTTCGAGTGCTCCAGGAGCGCCAATTTGAACGAGTGGGGGGTACACGGGTCATTCCCACTGATGTTCGAATCATCGCCGCTACGAATCGCGATTTGGCGGCCGCCATTACTTCCGGAGCATTTCGCGCCGACCTCTTCTACCGCCTGAATGTTTTCCCGATCCATGCGCCGCCTCTCCGGCACCGGAAGGAAGACATTCCGATGCTTGTCGAATACTTCGTGAACCGCTACGCAGAGAAGGCGCGAAAGCAAATCAGCAAGATCGACAAAAATACTCTCAAGCTATGCCAGTCCTATCCTTGGCCAGGCAATATTCGTGAGCTGCAAAATATCGCCGAGAGATCCGTGATCCTATGTAGTGGCGACACTCTTTGGGTCGATCCCGCGTGGCTTTCAAGTCAAAAGCCGCCCCAGCCGGAATTGTCGGGTGCATTGACAGAGACCCTCCGGGATCAGGAAAAGGAAATGATCGAAACCGCTTTGACCCAGACCAAAGGAAAAGTGGCGGGGCCAAATGGCGCGGCCGCCAGGCTCGGAATTCCGCGTTCGACGCTTGACGGGAAAATTAAGCAGCTCAAGATAAAGAAATATAAATTCAATTCTGAAACTTAGTACGCGCGCCTGACTCCCCGGAATCCGGGAATTGCCGTAATTCCGTCACTCCAATTTCTTCTTCAAGCCCTGTTTTCAGTGAGATCCAATTGGGCACTCGGTTGCACTAGCTAGTCGTGATCCGTGCTCGGGTGAAAGGAACATCGTCGGTCGTGCGGGGCAGACTATCCGCCGCCAGGTACCGTCGCGCTGATTTCGCATGGTTGCACCTGGATGAATGGAACCCAAAAGTAGGTTCCCATTTTCAAAGATTGGAGTCCTATGGGTCAAAGTCGAGAAACCGCAGCCGAAATCACTGAAACGTCCAATCGCCCTTTCCCCGTGGTACCAACAACAAGGATTCTGGCATTAGGCCGATTCACGTGTCCGCCGACGCCTGAGCAACTCAAGACAATATTTCCAAAGGAGGTGCCAGCTACGCTTCGTCTTTACCTCGCTGGAAAGATCGACCAATGGTGGGCGCGCCAAGATCAAAAAGGTCCCGTCTTCCTGATGAATGTAACGTCGGTTGAAGAGGCACGAGTCATCCTTGAGAAGCTGCCGTTGGGCCAAGCTAAGCTCATGGAATTCGAATACGTCGAGCTTAGTCCGCTGACCCCGCTTCATTTGCTGCTTACGGAAGACCGGGCGAACGCCAACACATAAGTTCCCGTTTCGATTGCGGAGTTCTCGAAGCTCGTCATCTTCCCGTCTGCACGGTGGCCAAATGGCTTGATCGATGACCTTTAGGATTGAGACAGCGGCGCGAGGGCGAGTTACGGTATTCAGCCTCTGTGGTCGAATCGAAAAACAGGCGATAGCCGAATTGAGGAGACTTTTTGAATTCCAAACCGACTACCGGGACATCGTCTTGGATCTGAAAGAAGTTGGCGTGGTCGATCGCGAGGTAATGCGCTTTTTTATGAGTTGTGAAGCGGATGGCGTGAGGATTGAAAATTGCACGCCATATATTCGCGAATGGATGGAAAGAGAAAAGGATTGAGTGGCAGCGACGTGGTAGTGACGCGCGGTGGAGAGTCGGTCAGGTCGATTCGACTGATCCGCCCAGCGGCAGCCGGGATGCAATACGAAGCCAAATGGAAACTCAAAGGAGAGGTACATACAAATGAAGCCAGACAAAGCAGAAGAAGTCTCCGCACGGACGACGAGGACCAAATTTGATGGGGTCCTACTGACTATACGCTCGCGTAAGTCCTTCTTCGAGGTTACTCAGGCGATTGAGATGGCCCTGCCGCGCTTTCACATCCCCAAGCTGATGGAGTACGTGACGCACGGGGATCGCGCGGGTGTCGAAGCGTACGTTGACTCCACTTCCAAGCCCTTTTCAATCTTCTGGGATTTTGAACAGGGCTCCACAATGCGCCTCGCGGGGATTCCCGTCGAGTCGAAGTTCTACCTCGTCGGGAACGCGGTCATTGCGCGAGGCCTATTCGAGCACAGCGGTGCCGCCGGGCTGGGCGCTCCCGTGCGCATCTGCGTTTCCCAGCGGGACGGGGAGCAGACACGGATCGACATGGACAATCAGTTGTCATTTTTTAGCAAATTCACAGAGATGAAGCCGTCGTCTGTGCCCGCTCTGCTCGACGAAAAGCTGACAAAGTTCTTCGAAGAGATCGCCGCCTAAGGAAGGCGCGATGGGATCGCGTCCGCAAAGTACCTGAGCGAAGGTTGCTTCAAAGATGGGCAACGTTGAATTGGAAGGTGTATCGCAAAGAATTCTTCCGGAGGTGCGAAATGAAGCTAGCTATACTTTGTCTTTTCGTTGCGCTCACAGCGGGCGCTCAGAGCACCACTGAACACTTGCCGGTAACGGACCCTGAGAAAATTACGGACGCTCTGAGGGCGGGGCCAAATTTCATAACCGACGGAGCGACTATCGTGGATTATCCTGCCAGCAAGGGCGGCGAATTTCGAGTTCTCCGCAAGGGCAATAGTGAATGGACCTGCCTGCCGGGTCCACCACCCGGCTCCAAGCATGACGACCCGGGATGTTTCGATGGCGCTTTCTTTCAGTGGGTGAAGGATGGACTTGCCGGAAGGCCGCAGCACGTCGATAGACTCGGCGTTGCCTACATGTATATGGGTCAATGGGTTCCGGGCGCGTCCGGCGGGGAGTTTCACGTGGGAGCCCACATTATGGTGGTAACTCCCCATCCAGAAGACCTCCAGGGCTTCACCCGCGGCGGCCGGAACGGCACATACATCATCCATTTGCCGGGCCCCGACCAGGCCGATAAATGGTTTTTGGTTATACCAATTCAGCAGGCCGATAAGCAGTGAGAGCGTCTGTGGATCGGCACTCGCAACGTGGATTTGCATGTTAGAGCCTCTTGACAACCCGATCTGGTCCGCGCTTACTACGGAACACCAGCACCTTGCCCGCTCGCACGGCCTTGCGCGACGATATCAGCCGGATGTTTCCCCGTTGGCGGCTTTTCTTCATCCTACGGAGGATGCATTCGCCGATTTACAACGGCTGGTCAGTCCCGGCGAGCACGTCGCGTTTTTTACTGCCAGTCCCTTCGATGTACCGAGCGGTTGGCAAGTCGACCGCTCTCGGTGGATTGACCAGATGACTTGTGAGGCTTCACTGGACCTTCCGCCTGTCGCGCCCCTCTCACTCGGAACAACGGACATTCCCGAAATGCTGGAACTCACGGCTGCCACCGAGCCCGGCCCGTTCTCGCCGCAAACCATCCAGATGGGAAGCTATTTCGGGATACGCGCGAGCGATGGGCGGTTGGCCGCAATGGCCGGCGAGCGATTACAATCCACCGCGTTTGCGGAAATCAGCGCAGTGTGCACTCTTCCCGAATTTCGCGGCCGCGGATATGCGCGGGCCCTCGTGACATTCCTCGCTGTTCAGATTCTGGCGGCGGGAAAGACTCCTTTTCTTCACGTCAAGTCGGAGAATGGCGCAAAAGTCGTTTATCAAAAAATTGGATTCCGTTTACGTTCGGAAATATGGCTAACGGTGATTTCCCTCCGCTAAAGCCGTCGTCAGTTGCGAACATATCCTCGCGCTGACCCAGGGCGTCAAACGGCAAAACAGAAACTCATTCGAAGTGCGCACGACAGCCACACTCGGTTGAAGCGGCGAGAATTCGACTTGGGACAAGATATGCCTGCCAGCGCAGTGGTAAGGGAGAAGTGTGTGATTCCTGTTCCTGCTATTTCGCGCCGCACTTTACTCGCCGGCGGGACTGCTGTAGGTGCAAGCCTGTTGCTGGGGCGAATCGCCAGAGCGGAAAGCTCTGGAGGCGTCGACGGGCCCCTTCTGAAGGAATACCACATCGCTACCAATGGCATCTCCTTGCATGTGACTGAGCAGGGGGAAGGGCCAGTCGTTCTTTTCTGCCACGGGTTTCCGGATACTTCCTACACGTGGCGCCGACAGATGAAAGCCATCGCGTCAGCTGGATATCGAGCAATTGCTCCAGATCTGCGCGGTTATGGAGGAAGCTCAGCTCCTGCGGACGCAACCCTGTACACGCCGCTGCATACGGCCGGTGATCTAGTTGGGTTGCTCGATGCGCTGAATATCCCCGGCGCTATCCTTGTGGGCCATGACTGGGGTGCAAGTCATGCGTGGAACGCGGCGCTGATGCGTCCTGATCGATTTAAAGCGGTGTTCTGTATGAGCGTGCCTTACGTCCCGCGTGGGGATTTCAGCGTCTTCGAGCGCATGCGGAAGTCCGGCCATCAAAACGATTTCTACATGTTCGAACAGATGAAACCGGAAGCCGATCAGATTTGGGCCGACGCCGCAGTCACCATTCCAGGGGCTTTGTATTGGGCATCGGGTTCTGCCCCAGCCGACAAGCGGTGGAGCCCCATGGATCCTGCGCGAAGCCTTCATCGTCCGGCTCCGGGGCCATTGCCGTCGTGGGCAGAACCAGATTACGTCGCTCATAACATCACTGAATTCCAGCGTACCGGCTTTCACGGTGGCCTGAACTACTACCGCGCCGCCGAACCGTATTTCTATTTGTCCGGTGCTTGGAAAGGCGCGATGATCACCCAACCTTCCTTTTACATGGCGGGGAAAACGGATGGATTGAGAGGGCTATATCCACCCGTGGAAAAACTCGGTGACGGCCTTCCGGGCCTCGTGGGGAGTCTCGAAATCGACGACGTGGGCCACTGGGTACATCACGAAGCTTCGGCGGAGGTCAGTGACCAGCTCGTGAAGTTCCTGCGCACGGTGAACCCCGCCTAAATCGAAGAAGTCATGAATCGCGATCTCTCAGAGAATCTTCCAGACTCCCAGAAGGACAGCAAAATAGACAGGAAAACCAAGACGCAGCGCCCCTTCTTGAGCGGGAGGATTTCGCTGCCAACGCCATTAATTCCGTATGTACTCACTTGTAAGCGAATTCTTTGCAGGGAGCAATTGCTTGGGCGTGCCTTCGAACATCACCCTGCCACCTTTGGTGCCACCCTCTGGACCCATATCGATGATCCAATCTGCGTTCTTGATCACGCTTACGTTGTGCTCGATCACAATGACAGTGTTGCCGGCGTCCACGAGGCGGTTCATGATCTCCAGCAGGTGACTGATATCGGACATGTGTAAACCGGTGGTGGGCTCATCCAGCACATAGATGCTGCCTTGTTTGTGCAGTTCACTCGCGAGTTTGATGCGCTGGCATTCCCCACCGGAAAGCGTGCTCAACGGCTGACCGAGGGTCAGGTAATCGAGGCCCACATCGCTCATAGCTTGTAGCTTGCTCGTGATCTTGTCGATCTTGAAGTATTCGAGCGCCTGCCTGACCGTCATTTCCAGCACATCGTTGATCGATTTTCCGTTGAGCTTGTGTTCCAGCACTTCCTCCTTAAAACGTTTCCCTTCGCAGATCTCACATGACGACTTGACCTCGCCCATCGCGGGGATCTCAGTGTAGATCACCCCCAATCCCTGGCAGTTTTCGCAGGCACCTTCCGAATTGAAGCTGAATAGGGATGGGCTTACCTTGTTCGCGGCCGCGAAGGCTTTTCGCGCCTCGTCCATAATGCCGGTATAGGTGCCGGGATTGGAGCGGCTCGAAACACCCACAGGAGATTGGTCGATCACAATGGAGTCCGGGTGTTGACGGAGAAAGCTTTGATGAATCAACGAGCTCTTCCCCGAACCCGCCACACCTGTGATCACCGTGAGTACACCTTTCGGGATGTCCACGCTCACGTCTTGCAAATTGTTGGCTCGTGCATTCTTGATCGGCAGTTTTCCACTCGGGGAACGGAAATCGCTTTTGATCGAAATCGACCGTTTCATATATTTTCCGGTTAGGGTGTCCGCGCTCAACAGATTCTTGAACGGACCTTCGTAGATGATCTGGCCGCCCTGAGTTCCCGCATGCGGACCTACGTCCACGACATGGTCGGCCACTTTAATGACATCAGGATCATGTTCCACCACGAGGACCGTATTCCCTCGATCACGCAACTGTTGAAGGAGTTCATTCAAACGGTGCACATCACGTGGGTGAAGACCGACGCTCGGCTCGTCGAACACATACATCACGTCTACAAGGCTGCTGCTCAGGTGTTTGACGATCTTCACGCGCTGCGATTCGCCGCCGGAGAGCGTGTCTGTTTCACGATTTAAGGTGAGATATTCGAGGCCGATATCCGCGAGATATTGCAGACGCTCAATCAGTGTTTTCAAAATGGGTGTGACTTTCGGTTCCTTGATCGTCTTGATCACACCGATCAACTGGCCAACTTCCATCGAGGCCAGCTCAGCGATGTTGTATCCGTCGATCTTGCACTTCAGCACTTCCTGACTTAAGCGCGCGCCCTTGCACATGGTGCACGGCGCCATCGTGATGTAAGGCGCCACCGCCTTTTGTGTACGTTCCGACATGGTCTTCACGTCGCGCGTGATGTACTTGGCGGTGAATCTGCTGATGATGCCTTCGCACGTTATATTGATGTTCTTGCCGCCAACCTTTGTTTTTACCTTATAGGGTTTGCTGTACAGGAGCAGTTCCATCTCTTTTTCGCTGAACTTCGAAAGCTTTTTATCCATGTCAAAGAGTTTCGACTGGCCGAGGAAGTTCCAGCCCCAGCTGTCGATGGCATATTCATTGAACAGGATCGCGCCTTCGTTCAGTGTTTTGGATTTATCGAGGAACAGATCCAGGTCCACGCCCACCTTGCGGCCGAAGCCGCTGCAGTTCGGGCACATCCCTTTTGGATCGTTGAAGGAAAAGACGTTCGTATGTCCCACATACGGTTTGCCGATGTGGGAATACAGCCGGCGCAGCACCGGGTAGATGTCGGTAATCGTGCCCATCGTCGAGTGGGACCCGCCGCCGAGCCGTTTCTGGTCCACGACGATCGGCATGCTCAGGTTCTCGATGGCATCGGCGTCCGGCTGAGAGTAGCGCGGCAGGAAGGTGCGGATGAACATGCTGAAACTTTCGTTCATCTGGCGCTGTGCTTCGGTAGCGACGGTATCGAAGACGATCGACGATTTGCCGGAACCCGAGACGCCGGTAAAGATGGTGATCTTGCGTTTGGGGATGCGCAGCGAGATGTCCTTGAGATTATTTTCTCGCGCACCCCGGATCTCAATGTATTCCTGAGACATGGTTTCCTCTACGGTTTGATATTCTGATTCAGGTGAAAAGATCGACGACGTGACCATTTCGACGGTCCCTGTCGGCACCGGGCGCCGGCTCTTGGGCGGTCCGAACTCCTGTCCGGGACTGCGAAGACAATCCAGCGGCGTCAAGCAGCATTGTCAGGTCGTCCCGCAAGGAGAATAAGTAGAAAAGGCTGTAGCTTCTTCACTTTTTACTTTTATGTATTTTCGCTCGAGAACCTGCCGGCGCTTTCCTCTTCAATTTAATCTGATTGTATTCAACGGCGGCACGGACAAGATTTTTTAGAGCACGCGCATTAATCTTGTCGCCCTCGAAAAAATCGATCGCGCGCCACGCGTTGCCTCCGAGACCAGCGTTGAAGAGCCTCTCAGTATCTGGCAGGCCAGCCCCGTGGGCAAAGGTAAGCTTCACCTTATCTTTGTGGGCGTTGCCGACCGCGATGATTCCGTCGCGAGACCACACCGGGCTTCCCATCCACTTCCACTCCTCGATGATCTCCCGGTCGGCCTCAAGGATGCTCTTGCGGATGCTGGCGAGTGTTTTGCCACGCCAGTCTGTTAGTCCTTCGATCAGTTGGTCAATACGTTCTGATGGATTCATAGGATCTTTATGCCTCCAATTCCTGCTCTGGCGATCTCTTCGAAATGAGTCGTCGAAGGACATGGCCTTTCCACATCCACAATCCCGAAAGGACAAGTACAGGAACGAATACAAACCGGGTAGCGGGCGCGTAGTTTGGAATTTGGTCAAACGGACTATAAATATACCCGGCTATCGGAACAGCAAAGACGATATGAATCCAGCGAAAAATAGAACGTTTGGTTGCTTCTTTCATGATTAAGTTGTCCTCCTTTATCGGTGATGCCGAGTGATTTACTCTTACTCTGGATTAGCTCTGAATCAAGACTCTTGAGCCGCCTTAGGCGGCCAGTTGGGCATCTCGATACCGAACTGCTTGGCGTACTCCGCGTGCAGCCGCTGCCAGCCGCCGAACTTCATGGCCTCGGGGCCAACCATGCGGCCGATGGGAGTCCCGCTGAGAAGGTGATCCAGAACATCGAAACAGATGTGCCACCTGGCGGCACCCATGGCGATGAAGCGGTGACCGATGTTGGTCCACAGCGTCAGACGTGTGCCGCCTGCCAAGGTTTCGAGTTCCCACCGCATATCGAAGCCACCCCACTTGTACTCAAGCACCTCAGGAGCGTCGGCTCGCGTCACGGTTGTTTCGGTAACACGCGGCGCGGGCGCACCCACCGTGGTGAGCTTCACCGTAGTTCCAACTCTGCCCAGGCTCGCATCGGCGTCAAAGGGCGCCCATTCGCGCAGATGCGCTGGGTCGGTAAGCGCCTGCCAGACTTTTTCCGGCGAGTGGCGGAGTTCTCTGACGAGAATGAGCGTCCACTTCTCGCCGTCCTTTCGTATCTGCGCCCCGCTGGCCGGTCCCGGTGTGTACTGCTCGAGATTGGTCACCGTATTCTCCTTAGCTTTAATAGCGCGCCAGCTGGGTGAGCTGAATGAGATTGCCGCAGGTGTCCTTCAGCATCGCAATAATCGAGCCTGTCACTCCGGTGGGCGGCATCGTGAATTCGGCTCCGCGCGCCTTGATCCGCTCGTAGTCGCCTTTGACGTCGTCGGTGAGGAAATTGGCCGCGGGCTGGCCCTGCTGAAAGATTGCCTGCTGATACGATTTGGCAGCGGGGTTGTCGTTCAGCGACAGTTGCAGCTCCGTGCCCCCTGGCTCCTCGGGCGAGGCCACGGTCAGCCAGCGATAGGGGCCATTACTGAAATCGGCCTTCTTGGCGAAACCCAGTACCTCCGTATAGAAGCGCAGGGCCTTGTTCTGGTCATCCACGTATACGCTTGTCAGTTTGATTTTCACTGCGTTTCTCCTTTGTCACGTTCGCGGTTTTGGACCCGTCGTTTTCTCTTTGTCTTCCTTTTCGTTGGTGTTGCCATAGTTGGTGTTAAAGGATCCATGCGGTCGAGGTGGCGTTCGAGAGCATCCACGTGAGCGGACCAGAATCGGCGGAACGGTTCCAGCCAAGCATCGACCTCCTGAAATGGTTCGGGCTTCAGCCTATAGAGACGGCGCTGTGCGTCCACGGTGGACTCCACGAAACCGGCCTCGCGCAGCACCCGCAGGTGCTTTGACACGGTCGGCTGCGGCATCCGAAGCTGACGCTCGATCTCTCCAACCGAGGGCTGTGACGAGACCAGCAGGCTCAGTATCGCGCGGCGGTTCGGCTCCGCAATGATTTCGAATACAGATTCCATGCTCTTCGTATACTCTACAGAGCATATACGTGTCAAGGTATATTTAGGGGGCCAGTCAACGGTTTCCGTCAGCGTGCGGGAAGGATGATCAAACAGCGGTTTTAGATACGCGTGTCCCGACACGGGTCATACCACCCGCCGATTGCTCAGGCCAGTAGACTCGCAATCAGACGCTCAGCACCGGACAAGGAGCGTCACGCGCTACCGCGTAGCTGAGGTCCCGCAAGCGGCCCAGAGTGCCGGACCGCGGGCTTCTTCCGATCATCAGCACATCTGCCCGCAATCGGCGCGCGTGCTCGGTCACCGCATGTTGAATCGAGCCACTCTCGATGTTGACGAGAGCGTGCGAACCAGCAGCGCTTTGCAACTTCTCGATGCGGCCGGCTGCCTCCCTTTTCGCCGACTGTAGGCGCTCCTCCGAATCCAATCCGACCCGCAGCTCAGGCGGGCTGGTCAGAATCACATGAACGAGCGTGAGATTCGCGTGGACGGACTCCGCAACCTGGCTGGCGTATCGAAGAACCCTTTCTGAATCTGAGTCCAGCCCGATGGCGCAGACCCATTCCCGATGTTCGAGCTGCCTGGCGGAAATGGTCTCCGCGTGCTGCGTGGTCAGTACCGGACAATCCGCATGGTTCAAAACCTTTGCGGTCGTGGACCCAAGCAGCGTCCGGCGAAAGATGCCAGCGTGGGTGGGCATGATGATCAGATCGAATCCGTTCTTCCGCGCAAGCTGAGTGATCTCTGCCGCGGCACCGCCCGACAGCAGGATTCTTGGGCACTCCGTGAGTGGAAACTCAGATTTGAGAAACGAATCAAGTTTGTCTTGAGCCAAGTTCTGCTGCTCTTCGGCAACCTCGGAAATTGACCGCACATAGAGCTGGAATGCGTCGTGACTGTAAAGATCGAAGACATGAACCAGCGTCACCCGCGCCCCGAAAATAGACGCCGCCCTCTTCACAAAGGGCGCCATGGCAACGCAGGAAGGCGAGAAGTCCACGGGGAACAGAATGTTTTGAATGCTCGTCATGGGTTCGCTTCGCACAGCGGATTCAGTAACATGTCTGGGCCTGTTTTTGAAGCCGAGCTAACGCCCTTTCGCTTCCTCTCCCCGCAGCACGAGACAAGTCGACGCTGCCTTGGCAACGAGTTGGCCGCGTTCGTCTGTGATTTCGCACTCGACGTAGCCCAGACTGCGACCGCGGCGCACCACTTTGCCATTTGCTCGTAGGAGAGCCTGCCATACGGGCCGAAAGAAATTGATCTTCAATTCAACAGTGGTAAAGGATTCGTCCGCTGCGAGTGTGCTCGCGAATGCCATTCCCATTGCAGCGTCGGCAATGTCGCAGAGAATCCCGCCGTGCAGTGTCCCCATCGGATTGACGTGCTGTGGTCCAGCCTCCAGCGTGACAACGGCGCGCCCATCGGCAATCTCTTTGGCCTCGAATCCAATCAGACGCGCCACGGCTACATCGTTTGTCTTCGCACGTGTCCGAAAGTCAGGTTTTGATGGAATCCCCGGCGTGCTCATGAGTTTTTCTCCCGGCTCTTCGATTCTTTCACGCGAACGCTGCTCTCGAGATACTCCTCCAAATAACGGCAAGCTAGATCCCGCGGGCCGTCGTTTCGCAGCAACCGGCTCAGCATCAAGCTCCCTTCGAGCGTGCTTACAAGCAAGGTAGGCAATTCCGAGGAATTGACGTCCTTGCGGATTTCTCCGCTTCGCCGCCCCTCTTCGATAATCCGTCTCAGGCGGCCGAGCAAGGAGCTGAGAGCCCGTCGCGCCTTTCCCCGCAGCTCCGGATTTCCATCGTCTGAATCGATTGCCGTGTTCAGCAAAGGACATCCTCCCGGTACAAGCCCTGCCGTCCGCTCCCGAAAGTTGCGGACGATCTGCTTCAAGCGGTCCACTGCATTAGAGATCTCCTGCGTACCTTCAAAGCGGGTATCCAAGGCCAGCTCCCAGGCATAGTCGAAGGCCTCCCCGGCAAGTTGTTGTTTGCTGTCAAAATGCCGGTAGATCCCGCCTTTTTCAAGTCCTGTCGCCTGCATAAGGTCGGATAGTGCAGCCCCTTCATAGCCTCTCTTATTAAAGATCGGCGCCGCCTTGCGAATGATTTCCCGGCGAGTCTGCTCGCCTTTGCGCATGCCGCACCTCCCGCCAAACCAGGTCTGCGACCAACTGGTCGCTAATTGAATTGTACCAGACATCAGATGAGACCGAACGGTCTCTTGTTGCATCAAAGAGGCGTTGGAAACTGCATGAGCGTTCTAACGGCCGCCATTTCGGTCCCGAACCTGCCCGCCGAACGGCGTGCGGTGAATCCGTGGACCGTCGCCGTCGTCGTCACACTCGCGACATTCATGGAGCTGCTCGATACGGCCATCGCCAATGTGGCGCTGCCGCATATCGCCGGCGGTCTGGCGGTCAGCTACGAGGAAAGTACCTGGGTGCTGACCAGTTATCTGGTGTCTAACGCCGTTGTGCTGCCGCTTTCCGCGTGGCTTAGCCGCGTATTTGGACGCAAGCGCTACTACATGACCTGCGTGCTCCTGTTCACGGTGAGTTCCTTGTTGTGTGGACTGGCGCCTAGCTTGGGCTTGCTGATTTTCTTCCGCGTCCTGCAGGGCGTTGGAGGAGGCGGGCTTGCGCCGGTGGAGCAAGCCATTCTGGTGGACACATTCCCGCCAAACAAGCGGCCCGCGGCTTTTGCCCTCTACAGCATGGCCATTGTCACTGCGCCGGCGATCGGTCCTCCGCTGGGCGGTTGGATCACCGATAGCTGGAGTTGGCGCTGGGTTTTCTTCATCAACATTCCAATCGGAATCCTTTCGCTGATTCTCACCAAGCGCCTGGTATCGGATCCACCCGAGTTCACTCGTCAGGTCCAGGCCGCGCGGCGTGACGGCAAGCTCAAGATCGACGGCCTGGGGATTGTGCTGGTCGCCCTGGGGTTCGCTTGCCTCGAAGTCGTGTTCGACCGTGGCCAAACCGAAGACTGGTTTGAAAGCAACTTCATCCTAACTTTCTTCACCATTGCGGTAGTCGCTCTCGTGATTGCTGCCTTCTGGGAATTGCGGCACCCCGATCCCGTGGTGGAAATAAGACTGCTAGGCGAACGCAACTTCGCCATCGCCAATTTCTTCTATTTTCTGTTTGGCTTCACGCTTTTCGGGTCGACGGTGCTGATTCCGCAAATGCTCCAGAGCCTCTACGGCTACACGGCGACCGACGCAGGACTTGTTCTCGGTCCCGGAGCGATGGTCATCGTAGTTCTTGCACCCGTGATGGTCCGGTTGCTGCCAAAGGTTGGCGTGAAGTCGATGATCGCGATGGGCTACTTCATTTTCGCACTAAGCATGTGGTACTTCGCGAGCTTCGATCTCGGCACCGACTATAAACATGAGGCGCTTGCCCGCGTTCTTCAGGGCCTTGGCATTGCCCCGCTCTTCATTCCCGTCAGCCAGCTGGCGTATTCATTCTTGCCAAAAGAGAAGAACAACAAGGCTTCCAGTTTGACGAATCTGTTTCGAAACCAGGGAGCGAGCTGCGGCATTGCGTTTACGACCACGGTCGTAGCGCGCCGCACGCAATACCATCGTTCGGTGCTTGTCGCTCACGCCACTCCGCTGAACGGGCCCTACCAGGCGGTTTTGACAAACCTCTCCGGTTATTTTGCGAGGCATGGTTTTTCGGCCGCTGACGCATCGGTCCACGCGCATGCGCAATTGAGCCGCATCTTGGATCAACAGGCTTCCTTCCTGGCTTCGCTCGATTGCTTCTGGCTGCTCGGCTGCGCCTGCTTTATTGGAGCGCCTTTGGTTTTCTTCACTCGGAAATTCAGGTCGGCTGGTCCTGGATCAGCACACTAAGGGCCGGACAGCGAAGCCTGAGAGGAGGTTGCAGAAATGATTTGGGTTGGCAGTTTCAAGTCCCTGCAATCCGCCCTGGCCAAACTCGATTTCACTGATGCGCCCTTAGAAGTGCATACCTGGGTGCGGAGCGAGATCGACCTGATCTCGCCGCTGGTGGACTGGCTCATGAGACTGATTGCTGTGTCGGGCTGTGTTTTGGGAGTCGAGCAGTTCGTCGAACTCGCCCTTCGCGAAGCCCTGAGTAACGCGATGCTCCACGGCAATCGATTGGACGCCGGCAAGTTGGTTCACATCCGCTGCTGCTGCGAATGCGGCGGCGGAGTGTTCATCGTCGTCAGAGATCAAGGACATGGATTCGACCCCGGCAATGTTCCTAATCCTCTGGCGGTCGAAAACCTGGGTGCCGAACACGGGCGCGGCATCCACTTAATGAAATTGGCTATGGATGACGTTTCCTTTGAACGACAAGGAACGGAGGTCCGTATGCGCAAGGCATCAGGGCCCAAGCAAGAAATACCTGCCTGGAGCCCTCATGACAGAATTGCACGACGGCTAGTTAGCAGACCCTCGCCCGGGGTTCGAGTCCTCGAGTTCTGCCAGCCCGACAAGGCTTAGATAAGGGTCAAGGTTCGGTAACGAGAAGTCTTGAAGGAAGTAATCAATCAACGGGCCTGGGGGCAAAAAGGTTGTAGCGGCTTTAACATTTTCGAATCAAAGATATGGGCTCGGGTAGAATCGCCTTGCGCGCCGAGTTTTGCCCGGTCGTCGCGGACACTTTGCGCCTTTCCTAGACACCCTAGCGGAGCTTGGTTATGCCTTCTACTGAAAAACTGGACACTCACCACAAAGCGCTTACTCTGAATCTTGATCCATCTAAGTTTGGTTCCTTTGCAGAAATCGGCGCTGGCCAGGAAGTCGCGCGATGGTTCCTGGTAGTCGGAGGGGCTTCTAGCACGGTGGCCAAGACCATCTCCGCATACGACAAGGAAGTCAGCGATGACCTCTACGGCTCGGGATCGCGCTACGTATCGCGGCAGCGACTGGAGGCCATGCTGGAGCATGAATGGAGCGAGCTTCTGGCGCAATTGAGCAAAACCCGTGGGCCGCAAACTCGCTTCTTCTCGTTTGTTGACACCGTATCGGCGCGCAATTTCGCGGGAACCAACGACCCGCATGGCTGGGTGGGTCTGCGATTTCAGATGCAGCCGGGCGGCCCTCCCAACGACCTGCTGCTGCACGTGAATATGCTCGATCCTTCCAATGTGCTTCAGCAGGAAGCGATTGGAATTCTGGGCGTGAATCTGATCTACACCGCGTTCTATGGATTGCAGAGCGAGGAATCCTTTCTCGAAGGCTTGGCGCAAGACGTCGTCAAGGAGCGCATCGAGATCGACTATTTGGATTTTCGCGGGCCGGCGTTCGAGAGTTGGAACCGCGCCGCCCTGCTGGCTCATTTGGTTTCCGCGGGACTGGCCGAGGCGGTATTTTTCTCCTCGAAGGGGCCGGCCGTCCCGCCAACGGAGGCTCTCTACAAGAAAGCGGTCGTGCTTGCGCCGGGATACTTCGGCCACGTGGATCCAGCGCACTCGCAAGTTCACGCGAGATTGTTGGCTTCCGGCATTGAAGAGTTTCGGAATGAGATGGGCGAAGGGCACGCGGCGCCCGCTGGTTTTTTCTGCCTGACCGTTGCTTCGCTCTCCCCCAAGGAGCCGGCTCCGGACATGGCTGGGTTGCTTCATCGCATCGAGGCGCTTCTCGCGACGGGCAGCGACGTGCTGCTGTTTCGGCAAGCCGAGCTGTACCACATGACCGCCCTAGTCAATCGCTATACCAAGGCGCCAGTGCGATTCGTTGTAGGTCTTTCGCTGCTCATGCGAGCGTTTGAAGACCTTTACGGCAATCTCGAAGGCAGCCGTCTCGAGGCTCTTGGTCGTCTTTTCGCGCAAAACGTCCGTATTTACGCTTATCCGATGACCGCCGCCGATCTGCGGGAATGGCTCAGCACTGCTTCCGCGTCTGGTTGGGAATGGAATGAGGCCAATGGATGGGTTTCCGCCGCCCAACTGCGTCGCGCACCGCCCCTGGGACATTTGTTCGCGTATCTTCTGGCCAGCAACTTTATTGCCCCCATGCAAGTGTCCGCGGCCTTAAGAGCCGACGCTTGACCGACAGATGTGAAGAACTGCTTGGATAAGTACGGGAAAGTTGGCATCTCGCGAGGAAATCAAGCCCGGGATGCGCGTTTGGACAGCTCCGAACGCCCCACGTCGCGGGGGTGGCAGAGACTGTTGAAGAGCAAGCGTTTAGGAGCAAAACCTCCGGAAACAGGGCTTGCGACATTGCCATGGTAAAACCACGCCCCATCGCCAGTAGTAACGTTCATTACGAGGAGCCATTCAGCCCGTTCCATGCAGCTAAGGAGTCCATATAGTCTCTCCAATGAACGATTTTTTTGTTCTGAATCGTGATGACGGAAATGAACCTGTTGTCGTAGGGCGCGCCGCTCGAGAGAATTTTCCCGTGCACTTCGTATTCGAGGATCACGACGCGACTATCCTGAGAGCGATGCACAACAAGTGCGTCGCCGGAGTGAAGCCTGATCGTCTTGCCGTAGCCCGAGAAGCTGGCCATCAGATCGGCTCGGTCTCGAATCGTCAGCGGCCAGCCGGGGAAGTGATATCGGAACTCGAAAAATGCGTCTTCGGCAATCGTGTCGAAATAATGGTCGCCATCAACGAGTCCGCGTAAGCCCTTCATGACGACTTCGAAGAAAGGATTGAGATCTTCAAAAATCTCGTATTCGCCTTTCGGCATAACGATCTCCTTCCAGTTCGGGACTATCGCCAGGAAATGCCTCACGCGCGTACAGGAGTGACACCCAGCTCGCTCCGGACGATAGGCGCCATTTGAGTGCCGAGAATTTGTATGGCGTGCAGCATTTTTTCATGTGGCAGCGTGGAGACACCCATTTGGAATGTGACGCGCGAGATGCCGCCCAGAACGTCATTCACATAAAGGATCTTCTTCGCGACTGTTTTCGCGTCGCCGATCAGCAGCGCGCCGGCAGGCCCGCGCTGGGCGTCAAACTGAGCGCGTGTGGCGGGTGGCCAGCCGCGTTCCTTGCCGATTTCGGTAAAAGTGTGCGCATAGCCTGGAAAGAATGCTGCTGCCGCTTCGTCCGTGGTGTCGGCGAGAAAGCCGATGGAATGAAGACCTACCGTGAGTTGATCGGGAGAATGACCAGCGCGGCGTCCCGCTTCACGGTAAAGATCTATAAGAGGACGGAAGCGCCTGGGCTCGCCGCCGATGATGGCCACCATGAGAGGAAGTCCGAGCATTCCTGCGCGAACGAAAGATTCCGGTGTGCCGCCAACACCGACCCATATGGGGAGCGGATTCTGCAGCGGGCGAGGGTAGATTGCCTGGCCGGTAAGGGCCGCGCGGTGTTTTCCGGACCATTGCACTTTAGTGCTTGCACGGATTTTAAGGAGAAGCTCGAGCTTCTCCGCAAAGAGCGAATCGTAATCTTCAAGACGCAGCCCGAAGAGGGGATAGGACTCAACAAACGAACCGCGACCGGCGACAATTTCGGCGCGGCCCCGCGAGATCAAGTCGAGAGTCGCGAACTCCTGAAAAACGCGAACGGGGTCGGAGGCGCTGAGAACCGTGACGGCGCTGGTGAGACGGATATTTTCCGTGCGGGTGGCGGCAGCGGAGAGGATCACAACCGGAGCCGAATCGAGGAATTCCGCCCGGTGATGTTCGCCAATGCCAAAAACGTCCAGGCCGACCTGATCGGCGAGCTCAATCTCTTCGAGTAGATGGTGCATGCGCTCCACCGGGCTGAGCGTGAGGCCTGTGGCCGGGTCGGAAATAGCGGCGGCGAAACTGTCGATTCCAATCTGCATTTAGATCAATTCTCCAGGACAACTTTCATTCCGATTCATCGGGCACTACGCCGCTATGTCATCGTTGGCTTGAACACTTTGGATTGACTCCGGTGCCTAGGCTCTCGGCGCGCTTCCCAATCTTCTTCAATGTCGTTTCAAGAGCTCGCAACTCTTTCGGGCTCGCATCGGCAAAGACTTTCTTAATTTCGGCGGCGTGTTTGTGAAAAATCGGCGAGATCAATTCTTTGCCCTTTGGTGTGAGCGATACGATCCGGACGCGCCGATCCTCAGGACTCTCGACACGGCTTACCAGGCCTCTAGCCAACAGGCGGTCGATGGCCACACTGATCGAGCCGGGCGTAAGGTACACCTTTGGCCCGATCGTATTCACCGGCAAAGGCCCTTTGTTGAGGAGCGCTTCAAGTATCCGGAAGTCGGTATCGTCGATTCCCGTTTCCTCAAGTCCCGCATAAAGATATTTCGCGGCCGCCCGAAACGCCTTCCCCAATATCAGCCAACAGTGAACCGGGTCTCGCGAGTTCTTGCCCATGACGAAACTATTTTGCACTTTTGCATGACCGATGTCCACCAGAATGTATCCATAGCAATAGGATTGGCATCAATACATACTGCCGAGTGGCAGGACGCCGATTGAGAACCAAGAGACCGCGGCCGGTTCGGTCCTGGCGGCTGAATTGTCCGCGTCCGGCGCGCGAGTCCCCCTTCAGGGCTTCGGCGAACGGGTCGAGCAATCTTCGTTCATGCAGTTTGCCTGTTTGGTATCCTTGGGAATCAAACTTACGCCCGTCTCAAACACCTCACCCTTTGCCAAATCAGGGCTGTCGAACTGCCAGTCGAGGTGCTCAGCCCCGAAGACTCTTCGGACTACCAACCTGCCGCTTGCGATACTCGCGTCTTCGTTTTCCGCAACCGTGAAGGTCACGATTGTCCTGTCATCGGTCTGATGCTCTGGGAGCGGAAGCTCTGGGCCGAAGAAAATCCAGAGCGTGTTGCCGTGGGCAGTGGCTGACATAACCTGCAGTGAGTACGAATCGCCGGACCGGACAAGGGTGAGGATGACTTCCGGAGCATCCGGGTCGTACAGTTCAGTTTGATCTATCGAAGCTCCGGTGTCATAGAGTTGCTTGATGGCCAGCACACTCTGCCGCCCGCCTTCTCCTCGAAGATCCCATTGCGCCGCCTCTAGGAAGCTGACTGGACCGCTCTCGACTCGCCATAGTTGTGTACCAGGCAATATCTGCCCAATCGTCATGTCGGTGGCATAGAATGTCCCGGGCCTAGCTATGGATTGGGTTGGTTCCGGGCGATATTCTCTGTCTCCGATTGCCAATGAAGTTCCCAAAGCCGCTGCGGCACGGCGTGGAGCATAAAAGAAAGCGATACCTGAATCGTCGGTTCGAGAAATCACTTCCGGTGAAGCGTGGGGCACCATTTGACCGGCGACGAATCCCCACTCGATCACCTGCCCGATCCGGTCGTGAAAGCGAATTCGGAATAGCGGGGTTGAGTCGCCAAGCGTAAGGACCTCAAAATCGATTCGCGTCGCATAGGCATCCTCTCCATTTGCCTTTAGAGCATCCACCTTAGGACTCAGGGTAGAGTAAACGACTCTCCGGTTCGTGGTCTTGTCCAGCAGAACCACTTCGCAACGACCTCCGTCGACCAAAGCCTCGATCCTGGCATAGCGTGGATCATCTTCAACCGACTGTACGAAATATTGTGGGACGAAGCGAAACTTGACATTCATCGGAAGGAGCGGGGCTGGCGACGTCGAAGCCCTCGCCGGGGCCTGAGCTTGGAGGACGCTAGGATTATAGAGAAGCGCACAGGTCATGAGTGTGATCGACATAATTCGTTTCTTCATACTTCTCTCCATAAGATGCTTGATCGGCAGCGCGCACTTTGTTGAATCGAGGTCGTCGGCAAGACGGCGCTGTTACCAACAGCGGTGCTACCACCAGCGCCGATGAAAAGAGCTTGCCGTTTTGTCTTACACCCACTTGCGCCTCCTTCCAGCTTCGCCTTAGGTCCGCGCCAGAGCTCTTGTCGTACTTTTCTAGGAGCTCGCGTTTAACCTGTGGCCGCAGAGATTGACCGAGCACGCTGCTTCACCTCTCGAACGGGCTAGAAGACTTTCGAAATATCTTTGGCCCTCGCCTGGACTACAGCAAGATCCGGGCCATTCTGTGACGGCGTAAGTCGCTGAATTTTCGGGGAGGCGTTGGTTCGGCGGTGTCAGAAGTCAAAGAAGTTAGAAATGTCGAACTGAAGCATGGTTGAACGGGCAGAACGAATCGGATGGCCCAGTCAGCAAGGCAGCCACTCAGGAATACAGCTTCGCGTAGATACCGAGCTTTCTCATTCGATAGAGAAGCGTGGTTCGGTTGATCCCCAGGCGCGTTGCAGCGCCATCAGAACCACCGACACGCCCCTTGCATGCGTTAAGCGCGTCTAGTATTTCCTCGCGCTGCTTCCTCTCATACTCCTCGGCGCCAGGGTTGACGTTAGGCCGTGAGCTCGTTGCTTTGCGAGCGGTTCGACTGTTCTTGTCGACGCCCGCTTCTGCGGCTGTTGCCGTTTCTGGTTTTCGCAGTTCCGTGAGTGGTGCTTCGAGCGCTTCGCCGCGCGTCAGGATCACCGCGCGTTCAATGAAATTCTCCAATTCGCGGATATTTCCCGGCCATTCCCATGCTGTGAGTGCCTTCATAGCGACAGAAGGAACAGACTCAATTTTTTTCTGCATTTGTTTTGCAAATTTTTGCGCGAAATAACTGACCAGCAGAGGGATATCTTCTTTGCGCTCGCGCAGGGACGGGACACGAATCGGAAAGACGTTCAGGCGGTAAAACAAGTCACTGCGAAACTCGCGATCGGCAACCATTTTCTCCAGATCGCGATTGGTGGCGGCTACCAGACGAAGATTCACTTTCCGCGTATGAGTGCTGCCAAGGCGTTCAAACTCCCGCTCCTGCAAAACACGAAGCAATTTGGGCTGAATTTCAATCGGAATGTCTCCCACTTCATCCAAGAAGAGCGTGCCCTGGTCGGCCAGTTCCAATCGCCCGACTTTTTGCGCAATCGCTCCCGTAAAGGCTCCTTTTTCGTGTCCAAACAGTTCGCTTTCCAGCAGGCCCGTGGGGATCGCCGCACAATTTAGTTTCACAAAGGTCCGGTCCTTGCGCCGGCTGCGGTCGTGAATGGCGCGCGCAATTAGCTCCTTGCCCGTTCCGGTTTCGCCAAGCAGCAGCACCGTGGAATCGCTCGGAGCGACGGTCTCAACCATTTGCAGAACACGCTTCAACGCCGCGCTCTTGCCAATGATCCGCTCGAAACCGCTGTCGGTGCGAATTTCCTCTTCCAAGTAGAGTTTTTCTTGCGCAAGCTTATCCTTGAGTTCGGAAATTTCCTGGTACGCCAGCGCGTTTTCAATGGCGACGGCTATCTGTCCTGACGCCCGGCCAAGGAAATCAACGTCTTCTGGCCTAAAGGGAGTCTCCGTGGTGCGTGAAATCCCTAAGATTCCGAGGACTCGGCCTCGATTTACAAGTGGAATAAGGCAAAGGGCTTTTATGCCTTCGGCAACGGCGATGTCAGTTGTCCCGGACACGAACTCCTCGGGTTCCCGCGCATCGATGATTACGGGTTTCAAAGTGTCCATCGCTTTTTGGGCGGCGGTGCTTGGCGTAAAGAACAACTCTTCCTTGATGACCCCCTTGCTGTGCGGAAAGTCCAGAGCAAAGACCCTGGATTTTCGCGACGCCGTGTCGGGCAGCGAAACGGCTACCCCATCAGCGTGCATGACTTCACGTATATTTGCTGCAATCGCGCGCAGGACCTCTCGCAGGTCGAGGCTCGATGTGATTCTGGTTGTCAGATTGAGCAGCAACTGTAGCCGATCGTTTTGACGCTGCAGCTCTTCACTGATGCGCACGATCGTTTCGTCGCGGCTTACATTGTTCTTCGCGGTCACAGCGGTGATGCTCATTTCTTTGTCTTAGATGCCTTATAAGACCAGATAGCTATAGCCAGCTTCTCTGATTCGAGTCGACCGACAGAGGTTACTGATTTGACCCAAAGGGTCGTCCCTTTTGGCAGCGCCTGGCTGAATCTCCTTTGCAGTAAGGTTCGTGGCCGAGTAGTTAGCAAGGATGGTCTTAGCAACTTGTTCCGCTCTCTCACTCTCCACAACGTTGATGAGGGAGCTGAGCCGAAATGATGAGTGCGTAACCGGTGCGAGTTTGCTGGGGTCTTCGAATTTGTGTTGCATTGCATCGACCATCGCTCGCGCGGTCTCGCTGATAAAGTCGGAATACGATTGCTCGCGATGAGAGATCTTCCTGGCCAGGGTACCCCGTCGATCGTGATGCCTCTCGGTGATCCACGCACTGAGAGTTGATAGGGACGCACCGGCGAACGAGCCCAAAATGGCCGCCAGCGCTGCTCGGTCGAAACGGCGAGCAAACAATGCCATTCCCTGAGCCTTAATTAAGCCTACGATCGCAATTGGAAGAGCGGCGGTAAGCGTTGGCCCTCCCGCGCTATTGTTGCCAGCCGCCACCTAGCGCTTGATAGAGCTGGACAAGCGCAAGCCGTTCATTCAACTGCGCGTCGACCAGGTTCAGCTCTGCCGAGAAATAGATCGTCTCGTTCGTCAAGACTTGCAGGTAACTCGCACCACCATTCCGATAGAGGACCAAAGAGAGCCGGTCCGATCGTTCTGCTGCTTGAGCGAGCAGTTCCTGCTGCTCGCGGAACTGGCGATCCTTGTCATACGCAACAAGCGCATTCGATACTTGTCCGAGCGAGTTCTGGACAGTCTGCTGGTAGGAGAGCGCGCTTTCCTGCCACTGCGCTCGGGCGAGCCTGAGTTGTGAGCGCAGCGCTCCGCCTTGGAAGATGGGCTGCGTAATGCCGAGGGCCGCGTTCCAGGTCTGAGAAGGTTGTTGGAGGAAATGGTGCAACGCATTACTCTCGAGCCCTCCTGCCCCTGTAAGAGAGAGACTCGGAAAGAACGAGGCTTTGGCGACGCCGATTTGGGCGTTGGCTGCCATCATGTTGGCTTCCGCCTCGCGGACATCCGGCCGACGCTCGAGCAATTCGGAGGGCAGGCCGACGGGGACGCTATCCGGCACGGGCTGCCCGGTGAGAGGGTTGCCGCGAGGAATGGAACCGGGGTTTTCGCCCAGCAGGATGCTGAGCGCATTTTCCTGTTGCTCGATCTGCCGCTCGAGATCAGGAATGGTCTCTGAGGCGGTGTAGACAAGTTGCTCCGACTGGCTAACGTCGAGATCGGAAGCTGAACCATGGGTCTCAAGCACCCGAGTTAATTGCAGGGATTGTTGGCGGGATCCCAAGGTGCGCTTGGCGATCTCAAGTTCGGCGTCCAGTGCCCGAAGCTGGAAGTAGGCTGTCGCTACATTCGCAACAAGCGACGAGATCACGGCTTGCTGCCCCCACTTCGTGGCAAGCAGCTGGGCACGTGCCTCCTCGGTTTGCCGGCGGTACTTTCCCCAGAAGTCAAGATTCCAGATAACCGAGAGGTTGAGCTGGCCAGCGTTGACCTCGTAGGCCGGAAACTGACTGGAAACCTTGGCGTTTTGTTGGCTGAAGACGCCTGCGCCGACGCTGGCTGAGGGGAGCTGGTTCGCACGGGTTATGCCGAGTTGGGCTTGTGCTTCAAGCACGCGCGTGGCGGCGATTCGGACGTCGTAATTTTGCTGAAGCGCGGTGTGAATCAGCTGCGCCAGGACGGGATCCTGGTACACATCCCACCACTTCTCGTTGCCGAGCGATGCCGCCGAGTCGCTTTGCGCAGGTGCCGCGGCACGATAATCAGTGGGCAAGTTAACAGTCGGCCGCTTGTAATTCGGTCCGACTGCGCAGCCCGCAAGCAAAATGAATATCGGCAAAAATGCGAGTTTTTTCATTTCAGTCTCCTTCGCTCGCAGTTTGCCGAGCTTCGAGTCCCGCCGATTTCTGACGCGCGGCACCGGAGATGAGCTCGACCACATAGAAGATCGCCGGAACAAAGAATCTGCCGATGAAGGTTTCCGCGACCATGCCGCCAATTACGGCCGTGCCCATAATCTGGCGTGCTACCGCGCCTGCTCCCGACGCTGTCCAGAGCGGCACGCAGCCGAGAATGAAGGCGAGCGCCGTCATCATGAGGGGCCGGAAACGAAGTTTCGCCGCGGAAAGTGCTGCATCGACGAGGGACATACCGCGTTCGTAATCCTCCTTGGCAAACGCGACGATGAGAATCGAATTTTTCGCGGCCAGGCCGATGAGCATGACTAAACCGATCTGCGCATATACATCGTTCTCGATTTGAACCATGTACGCAGGCAGAAAGTGACTGAGCACGACGCGCCGCAACCAGAGGGCGGCCAGGGCGCCGAAGACTGCGACTGGCGTGCTGAGCAGCACGCTGAAAGGCACTGTCCAGCTTTCATAGAGCGCTGCCAGGATTAAGAAAACGAACAGGAGCGAAAACCCGAAAATCACCGAAGCCGGGACCCCTTGTTCGGCCTTCACCTCTTGATAGGACATTCCGATCCAGTCGTATCCCATTTCGGAAGGCATGGTTTGCTTGAAAACGTCCACCAGGGCGGCTCTTGCCTGATCGGCGCTATAACCAGGTGCGGCGGCGGCATTGATCTGCGCGGACCGGTACTCGTTGTAACGCATCGTGAACTCGGGGCCAGACCGGGTCTCGAATTTTGCCAGCGCGGAAAGCGGCACTGTCTGCCCTTGGCCGTTGCGGACATAGAATTGGCCGAGATCGTTGGTTGTCGATCGGTAAGGCGCTTCGGCCTCCACATACACCTGCCAGGTACGTCCGAAGTCGTTGTAGTAGTTGACAAACAAGCCGCCCATGTAGGCTTGAATGGTGTTGTAAACATCCGTCAAATTCACGCCTTGCTTCAACACCTTGTCCTTGTCTACGTTGATGAACTCTTGCGGAACACTCGGAATAAACGTGGTGCTGACCGTGCCGAGCTCGGGGCGCTTGCGGGCGGCTGCCAGGAACTTGGTCAGGTTGTCGCCGAGAAACTTGACATCCTTACCAGCACGATCCTCCAGCACAAACGTCACGCCACCGGCAGTACCGACGCCGGGAATCGCGGGTGGTGAGAAACTGAAGACCGTCCCTTCCGGCAGCTGTTTGAGTTCCTGGTTCAAACGTGCCTTGATGGCTTGATACTGTTCGCTCCGGCTTTGGCGCTCATCCCAGGGTTTCAGCGATACCCAGAAGAACGCGTTGTAGGAAGTACGGACGTAGCTGAGCAAACTGAAACCCACCACGCTGGTCGTGTACTCGACCCCTGGCGTCTTTGCGAGAACGTCCTCTACCTGTTTCGCAGCTGCGCTGCTGCGTTCGAGCGACGCCGCGTTGGGGAGCTGCATATTGATGTAGAGATAACCTTGGTCCTCATCCGGCAGGAAACTGGTGGGCAGGTGGGCGCTAAAGAGCCACGCGGCACCGCCCGCAACGACGAGCAGCAACATCACCACCGCAGCTTTGCGAATCAGGTCGCCCGACCAACGAACAAAGCTGTCGGTGGAGCGCTCGAAATAGCGGTTGAAGTAGCCAAAGAATTTTCCGAGCGGCCCGCGAGTTGCCTTCTTGGGGCGGAGCAGTAGCGCGGAAAGTGCCGGGCTGAGCGTGAGCGCGTTGAACGCGGAAAGCATCACGGATATGGCGATGGTGAGTGCAAACTGCTGATACAATCTGCCGGTAATGCCGGGAATGAAAACTGTCGGCACGAAGACCGAAGCCAACACCAGAGCTATACCGACGACCGGACCCGAAAGTTCTTTCATCGCCTTTTGGGCAGCCTCTTTTGGAGACAGACCCTCCTCGATGTGGTGCTGTACCCCTTCGACAACCACGATGGCGTCGTCAACCACCAGTCCAATGGCGAGCACCAAACCGAACATGGAAAGTGTATTGATCGAGAAGCCAACCAATGGGAAGACGGCGAAGGTTCCCACGAGCGAAACAGGCACGGCCAGCATAGGAATCAGAGTGGCGCGCCAGTCTTGCAAAAACAGGTAAACCACAAGGATGACTAGCACGATCGCTATCACGAGGGTCCAGAGGATCTCTTTCATGCCTTCCGTGACCGGGAGTGTTTGATCGAGCGATATGGCGTAATCGATGTCTTGCGGGAAGCGTTGCTTCATCTGGGTCATGAGCTTCCGGACGCCCTGCACGGTTTCGACAGCATTGGTTCCGGGCAACTGATACACGGCAATGGCAGCGCTGGGCTTGCCATTCAAGCGAGCGATCAAGCTGTAGTCCTGCGTGCCCAGCTCGACGCGGGCCACGTCTCTCACGCGAACGGTCCCGCCGTTTGGTGCTTCGCGCACGATCACGTCGCCGAACTGTTCCGGCGAAGTCAGGCGGCCTTGAGCCAGCACGGCATAGGTGAACTGCTGGTTGCTCTGAGCCGGCTCGCCCCCGACCTGGCCAGCCGGATTAACGGTGTTCTGTGCTTGAAGCGCGTTAACAATATCCGTGACGGTGATACCCAGCTTGGCCAGCTGGTCAGGCTTGACCCATAGCCTCATGGCGTATTGCCCCGAGCCGAAGACCTGCGTCTGGCCAACACCGTACAGGCGTGCGATAGGGTCGTTGAGATTGATGTAGGCGTAATTGGCCAGGTAGTTAGAATTATGGGTGCCCTGCGGCGAGTATAGGGAGATCAGCATGAGCGGGGCAGTGGTTGCCTTCTTTAGCGTGATCCCGTAATTGTTCACCTCCGGGGGCAACTGACCGTTTGCGAGTTGCTGGCGCGATTGCGTGAGTATCAGATCCATGTTGGGATCCGTTTTCAGATCGAAATCGACGAGCAACGTTGTTTGCTGGTTCGCAGTAGCGTTTAGCGAATACATATAGGTCATGTTGTCCACGCCACTGACTTGCTGCTCGATGGGTACGGCGACAGCTTGCTCGAGAGTTTTTGCGTCTGCACCTGGGTAGTTGGCTTGCAACCTGATCTCAGGTGGAGCGATCTGCGGGAACTGCGCTATCGGCAAGGTCACGATTGTAATCACACCGACAATGACCGTGAGAATCGCAATCACGATCGCGACGATCGGCCGTCGAATGAAAAAGTTCGCCATGGCTTAACGTTCCTCCGTCTCTTTGTAGGGCGTGGGATTCACCAGTTCGCCTTCTTTTGTCTTCTCCGCACCAGCCGCCACGACGCGTTCTCCCGGCTTCAGCCCGGATGTGATCACCCAGAGCGTGCCCACTCTCGGCCCGACCCCCACGGTGCGGAGCTGCGCATGATTGCCATCGCCGACCACAGTTACCTGATACGTTCCTTGCTGCTCATTCACTGCCGCCTGCGGCACCAACGATGCTTTTGGCAGATATCCAGTCAACGCGCGAATGCGCGCGTACTGACCTGGCCGCAACAAATTCTTGGGATTCGGGAATTCGCCGACGATCTGGATGGTTCCTGTCTGCGTATTCACCTGGCGATCAGCGAACACGATCCTTCCGGGATACAAGTAAGTAGTCCCGTCAGCCAAGATCAACTGCAACGGGATCCGCGACGCATGCGTCAGCCAGTCCACTGTGCCGGGTGCCCCGCCGTCCGCCATCCGCAGATATTCCTGTTCGCTGATCGGGAAATAAACCTTCGCGGGATTCACTTGGGAAACCGCAGTTAGCACGGTGGACGGTCCCACGAGATTGCCGACTTGCACGGTGTTGATGCCGGCGATTCCGCCGATCAGGGAAACGACTTTCGTGTACCCCAAATTCAGCGTGGCCTGTTCGACGGCGGCCTGATTCGCTTCGACGGCTGCCTTCGCGCCGAGCAGCGCCTGCGTATCATTGTCGAGCTGACTCTGGGGTATCGCATGCGCTTCTGCCTCGGGAGTGTCTCGCCTCACATTCATATCGGCGTTGGCCATCTGCGCCTGGGCTTGCGCGAGTTGTCCTTTCGCTTGATCAAGCGCCGCTTGGAAGGGACGCGGATCGATTTCGAAAAGAACTTTCCCTTTTTGGACCAATGCTCCTTCCTGATAGTCCTGGCGAATAAGATAGCCGCTCACCTGGGGTTGAATCTGCGCGTTGACGTACCCTTCGAGCGTTCCCACCCATTCCCCCTCAAGGGGAACGTCTTTCTGGAGGACTGACGCTACTTCGACTACGGGAGGAGCAGGCGCCGGAGCGGAAGCTACGGAGCGTTCGCAGCCAACGCCCAGGGCAGTTGCGAACGCCAGCACGATCAGGAAACCAAACAGATTCGAAAAGTTGCGTTTTCGCCGGACGTTCAGGTGCTCAAGAATGTGTTTCGTGTAGATGCCGCTGGCGGTGAATTGCGTTCCATTCCCGGCCAACCGGCGCAAGAACCGCTCGCCGCTCTTGTCGATGAACGTGACTTCATTGAGGTCAACGATACAAGCGCGTCGTACATCCGTGCGGTGGTTTTTCTTCCAGCACGCCCTGAACTCTCGTACCCAAGGGTGGACCAGTCGGCCATGCAGAATCCATCTCTCTTCCGCAGGTGTTTCACTGAAAGTGATTTTCAACATGGTATTTCCCTCAGGGCGTGCCAGCTGAGGAAGACTTTCCGATAGCAAGCACGATAGTTTTGATGTGTATGTCATTTCTTTTTCCATCCCCCATTGCTCTTTTTGTACTTCTCCCGAAGCTCACGTTCCGCCTGCAGCCAATCGTCGAGGTCGCAACCATGAATTCCGCCGCGTTCGATGTGAATCTCAAACGCTCGCTCACGAATTTCGGCCAGGGTTGTGCCGTTCTGGCCTTCTTCTTCTCTGACCTCCGATCGAAAAACGATGCCTGGCGTGTTCTGATTGTTCGTTTTCGGATTTTGCGATTTCATGCTTCTTTTCTCCCTACAACATATTCCTGGTTTCAACTGCTGCACTCTGGGTCACGAATCCGGACAGAAGCAGTCCGGACCGGTGACCCACTGGAGTGGTCTCGCCGTTTAGAACTGAACAACGAAACTGGCGGAGGGCTGAGCTGAGCGCGTTGTCGCGCCGGAATAATGAGTTGCTAATCCAAAGTCAGCTCGGGGATGTATGAAGCTGACCTCATCTCCCGCCCTCCATAAAAACCACTTTCCTTGAGCGCTTCTCCCGGTAACGGAGCTTCCGAAATTGCCGGAAGCGGGTATGTCCTCGTGGGCGTGCTCGAGAGCCGCGCCGATGGCTGCCCCAACCTCGACGAATAGCAACACCAGAAGCAGCGCCAAAAGCAGCGCCACGAAGCCCGTCACGAGATAGCGAAAGGCGCCCAACGCGTACTTCACTACCGAAAACCCTATGCTGGGTCGCCGTTTACTCACGCGCATTTGTTCTCACATCCCGTGCTAGCCTCTTGCACATGTGGACCTCGGTGCCTCGCTGTTGGAACGAGACCTCGTCCATCACCGACTTCATCAGCTGAATGCCACGCCCGTGCTCCGCTTCGAGATCTTCGACAGCCACGGAATCGAAAACCGTCTGCACATCAAACCCTTGACCCTGGTCTGAGACGATCAGCGAAATTTCCTTTCCCACCTTGCAGCGGCAGCGGACGTGAACTAATTTGTGAGCATCCAGCCGGTTGCCATGAATGACTGCGTTGCTCAGAGCTTCCCGAAGTCCTAGTTCGACGGCGTATTCCTCGCCCGCGATGCAGCGCGAGCCTTCGATCAGCCGCATCAAGCGGTCCACCAGTGGCGAAATGGCTTTAAGTTCACTCGGCATCCAAATGTCGACTTCCAGCAAGCTTCCGCCGCGTGTGCTAGGCAAATGCGCTCGCATAGCCGTGCGTCTGTTCGGGGCTTCCATTCGAGACATGATCACCCTCGTGTTCAGCCGCGTGCCAGCCAGAGCCCATACCGCACGGAATGAAAACGTCCAAATCCATTGCGGAGGCGCAGCACGCAATACCACTGTGTCCACTTGCCGATGAAACTTAGAGTCGAAAACATGCGATTTCCTCCTCTGCTCTGCATTCTTTTCACACGATGTGAACCGGGCCACGGATCTAACTTCAAACTCCAACCTAGTAAAAAAAGTCAATTCAGTGCCGACCGTCCCTGCCTATCAGACCATCTGGGCCGACAAGGCAGAGAAAAACCAGAATTGTCACTGCAGCAATCAACAGAAACGTAACCATTGGTGCCTCCTTTCGCAGCAGCGCTAATTCCAGGCGCATGTCAGGCGATCTTGCGAAGTGCGCCGGCGCTTTTAGCAAAAATTGAAATGCGGTTTCTCGCCGCGCGATACGGTCTCATGTGGTGTCTCAGAGCTTTGGCTAACTTTCTTCTCGCGTGGAACACGCGAGCTTTAACGGCGCCGATAGAGATACCCAGATGTAGGGCGGTGTCACGATTCGATAACTCTTCTAGTGCCCGCAGCTCGACGGCTTTGCGCATTCCTGGTCTCAGCTGCCGCATTGCTATTGACAAGATTCGTGATTTCTCTGTTTCGAAATAGCTGGCTTCAGGGTCGGGGCTAGCATCGGCTGGCTCCTGGGCGAATGTCGCTTCTTCATCGCCGCTCGAATCATCGATCGGCACCTCGCGCAGCCCTCGTCGCGAGCGCAACAACATCAGCGCCTGATTGATGGCGATACGCGTCAACCAAGTGGATAAGGACGATTTCCCTTCAAACGTCTGCAAGTGGAGGAACGCTTTTTGGAAAGTTTGCTGAAGGATGTCTTCGGCGTCTTCGCGAACCCGTGTGTAGCGGAACGCAAGCCCAAGAATCCTGCGCTGGTGGCGGTTGAAGAGCGTTTCAAACGCCTCTTCATCTCCACGTTTGGCGGCGGCGACGAGTTCTTCCTCCGAAGTTGAATCACCGGAGGCGACGCCCGGTTTGCCAAACTTGTTTAGAACTCGATCCAGCATGGTGCTTCACCTCTTGAACGGGTCAGAGGCCTTCGACATTGCCTCCCGCCCTCACTTCGACTAGAGGCAAGATCAAAGCCAAATCTTCGAAGGCGTAAGTCACTGAATTTTCAGCGGAATGTTTGACCCGCAGGTGTCAGAAGTCAGAAAAGTCAAAAATGTCAGTCGGACTCTGATTGCCAAACGGCACGAGGATCTGCTGATCGTTGGCTCGCAAATCTATGAACGGACGTCTCGTGGAAGCAGCCCTCGGACCGATCATCGAGGTCGACGTCCGGACCGAGATTCTGTGGCCCACTGTCAAACTGACGGACACTGGCGAGGAGAACCTGCGCGAAACTCCCGACCATGTCGACGTCCTTGGGAAGACACATTCTGGCGCTGTATTCACGGCCAATATTAATGATGGTCTAGCGCCGCGAGATGTACGTTTCAGCTTTGAAATTAGGGGGTCCGAGGGATGGCTCTTCCTGACCGGCGGTCACGCCTACGGATTCCAGGCTGGTGATCTCAAGCTGACATCGAGCGTCGGATTCGTGCCGCCCGAGGAAGCTGCGGTCTCGGGTGGGTTCATGGGTGCCGCCATCAACGTCGGAGAGGTCTACGCTCATCTTGTTCGCGATCTGCATGCCGGTACCTACAGCACACCGGGCTTTGAACACGCTCTTCACAATGCTCGTCTCATCGACATCGTAAGGCGCGCCGCCGAACGGGGCGAGCGTCAGAAAACCGCACTTGCTGACAGAGCTGGGCTGTTAACTCACGTGCAGTGAAGCACGTTGCGGAAGACGAGTACCACAACAGCATCGAGAACCTCAGCGAGCACTCCACTGACGACGTACTAATTCTCATCGATGCGAAAAGACTCTGAAATCTAACGGGTACGGAAGCCGCTCCTGCCAGGAGCTTCAGCGGCGAAGAAGAAAAATGGAATCTTCCCAGTGGCCGCCTGCATCTATGGAGTGGAGCCGAATGAAGAAAACAGTTCGGCGAAGGTCCGGCACTGTGAACAGTCAACGACATGCCCTAGAATTCTCGAAGCTGCGCTTTGCGCGGCAAGCCCTGGCGTCTCTGCTAGCACTGGTTTTGATATGCGCAGCGTACCCACAAAGTCTCGTCGCGCAGGACGCCCAGGATCAGCAATCTCCGACGCAGGCCCCGCCCGACGCCCCTTACATGCAGCAGACTCCCGAGCAATTAGAGCAATTGGTTGCGCCCATCGCCCTCTATCCCGATTCACTGGTAGCCCAGGTACTGGCGGCCTCGACGTTCCCGGAACAGGTCGTCGAGGCCGACCGGTGGGTGCAATCGCAACCCGATTTAAGGGGCGACGCTCTGGCACAAGCCGTGGACCAGCAGCCTTGGGACCCCAGCGTAAAGGCGCTCGTTGCGTTTCCGTCGGTTCTAGGCAACATGGACAAAAACATCTCCTGGACGTCGTCTCTCGGCGACGCCTATTACAATCAAGAACAAGCCGTGATGGACGCCATTCAAGTGATGCGGCGCCGCGCGCAACAAGCCGGCAATCTCAATTCCACGTCGCAACAAAGCGTAACGACTGCAGACTCGGACATCGAGATCGAAGCAGTTGACCCCGAAGTTGTTTACGTTCCCGCGTACGATCCCTGGGTCGTGTACGGAGGCCCGATTGTCGCCTGGCCGGGTTGGTATCCCTATCCGGGCATTTGGTATGACGGCCCGTCGCTGTTCTTTGGAGTTGGCTTCGGCATTGGGTTTTTTGGGGGCTACGGGTGGGGCTGGCACCACTGGGGTTTCGATTGGCATCACCACTATGCCGTTTTCGACCACGCACGGTATCACTCGCCCAGCCGGACGTTTTACAACCGCGACGCGTTCTATCGCGGCGGCGGCGACCGCGGTGCTTTTGACCGTAGCGGAAGAGCGCAGCCCTTCGGCGGCGACCGCGGCGCCGCTCGTGGCTATGCTGAGCCTCGCGGTCAGAGCGGCGTTCGCTCCGGCGCTTTCAGCGGCTACGGTCGCGGCGGAGAGGAGCGCGGTTTTTCCTCGCGCGGAAGCGCCAGCTTCGGCGGTGGAGGCGGCTTTCATGGCGGCGGGGGCTTTCACGGCGGCGGACGCCACTGAGCGTCCTCAGCTTGGAATCAAGTTGCTCTTCGTTTCTCACATTTAAAACGGGAGAATTGCATATGCGGCGAACGAAGCCGGACTTCTCAAATTTTGACTGCCCTGGTCTTTTGAAGATGGCCCCAGTCGCGATGTTGCTGTTGGCGTGCTTTTCTGCCGGTTCCGTGGCTCAGGAAAAAGGCCAGAAAACATTCTCATCGCCAGAAGAGGCGAGCCAGGCTTTGGTGGCCGCAGCGCAGAACAACGATGAAAAAGCGATGCTCGGAATTCTCGGACCGGATGGGCAGGACATCGTCTCTTCGGGTGACCCGACCCAGGACGCCGAGAACCACGCCAATTTCGCGCGCAAGTACCAGGAGATGCACCGCTTCGTAAAAGAGCCCGACGGCTCCGTCATGTTGTATATTGGCGCTGAAAACTGGCCCGCACCAATTCCTCTCCGGATGAAAGGCAATGCCTGGTTTTTCGACACCGAGGCCGGAAAGATGGAGATCTTGTTCCGCCGAATAGGCCGCAACGAGTACTCGGCCATCCGTATCTGCCAGGAGCTTGTGGCTGCGCAAAAGGACTACTACGCCATGAAGCACAACGAGTACGCCAAGCAAATCTTCAGCGATGAAGGTCAGCACAATGGCCTTTACTGGAAGGTTTCCGACGGTGAGCCCCAGAGCCCGATCGGGCCCTTGGTTGCTTCGGCCGTCGCCGAGGGTTACGAGAAAGGCAAAGCCGGCCCGCCGACTCCTTATCGCGGCTATTTCTTTCATATTCTGACGCGCCAGGGGAAGCATGCGCCCGGAGGCGCAAAGAACTACATCGTGGACGGCAGAATGACCGAGGGCTTCGCCTTCATCGCTTATCCCGCCGAGCACCGCTCCTCCGGCGTGATGACGTTTCTCGTAAACGGGGATGGCGTTGTCTATCAGAAGGATCTCGGCAAGAAAACCGAATCCCTCGGCAAAGCCATTCAGGAATACAACCCGGATCCCACTTGGCGCAGAGCGGAAGACGAGCCGCCGCAAACCGCCAGCGAGCAGAAACCCTAGCATTTGTTGATAATTCCCACACGGCTGCCTCGCAGCCTTCACCGGGCTCCCCGCAGTCTTCGCTAGAAACGGTTTAGCTCTCTTACGAGGCAAAGACCGGCTTGAGTTCACGACATTCACGGATGATGAAATGAACGCGAAGCTGAGCGCTTCTACAGGTGATGCGTCGCCGGCTCCAATGCGATTCTTCTCCTATAAGAACGCCGAGCAGAACACTCATGAACAAATCAATAAGGTGAGATCACATCCATGGATCGCAAAAGATGTCCCTGTGCGAGGGTTTATTTTCGACGTGGAGACCGGTCTCCTGCGGGAAGTGCAGCCAATTGCGCAGCGGACGGCTGCCTGAAAGAATCTGGGCTCGCGAGATTTGAGTTCAGCCTTGGGCAGATCAGCGTTACCTTGAGTTCTTCGGTTCAAACTTGAAACGAAGAGCTTATATCTTGACGTCAAGAGACAGAAAGTTTTAGATTCACGAAGAAAACCGCGACATTTGTGCAATAGAGTGACTGTGAGGCGCAATGACGAAAACGACGAGCTTCGAAACTGACATCCGCCCGCTTTTTACGGAACGGGACATTCGAGGCATGAGCAAGGCGTTCAACCTGGGAAGTTACGATGACGTCAAAAAGCACGCTTCTGCCATCTACGATCGCATCCGGGGAATCGGAGGAGCGGTAATGCCGCCCCCACCCCCAAAGGGAGAAGGTCCTTGGGCGCAATCTCGCATTGAACTATTCGCTAAATGGATGGCGGACGGATTCCCGCCTTAGCGGGTTCGCGACATTCCGCCCGGGAGGAGTCGGAGTGGACCCCGATGACCATGAGAGAACAACGAGTCCGTGCAGCCGCTCGAATGAGGACATGGGGAACGATCGCCGCAAGCCGCCTGTGACTTAATCGCTTTCTTAGTTGGGCCGACACTGCGCTCGCCCTCCAGCCAAATATTCAAAGAAAGGACGACAAAGACATGCCGGAAGCGACCTGGAAACCTCACGAGAAACACGGACGGCTGACGAAGCAGAGCTACTTACCGGACAGCGTCTACGCGTTTCCGAAGCAGCGTAAAGAACCACTGACCGACGCACAACATGTGCGTAACGCGGCCGCGCGGTTCGACCAAGTCATCGACGTCTCCGATGCCGATCGTGCTTTGGCGTTCGCGAATATCGAGAAAGCTGCAAGCTACTACGACGTCAATCTCGCGGAATCGTCATGGCACGACCTGGGCATCCATCCTCAAAAGAATAGAAGAGAGGCTGCCGCCAAAGGCGCGGTCACGCGCGAACAGAGGACACGAAAGGAAAATCGGAAGTGAAAAAGGGTCTGCGCGGAATCAACCCCGCTTCGAAGCCGAGTGGCGACGGGTGTGTGGAATGCCTGGCGTCACCGAAAGGTTGGTGGTTTCACCTCCGCCGGTGTGCGGAATGCGGGCACATCGGATGCTGTGACAGTTCTCCGAGTCAGCATGCATCAAAACATGCAGCGGCAACAGGGCATCCGATCATTGCCAGCTTCGAGCCGGATGAGGATTGGTTCTACGATTACGAGAAGCAGGGGATGATCAAGGGTGCGGAGCTGCTTCCGCCGCATTCGCATCCAAAAAATCAGCCCGCACCTGGACCTGCCGGAAGGGTGCCAGCCAACTGGGAATCGCTCCTACACTAGGTGCCCGTTAACTGAAATCACCCTCAACTGATTCATGTCTGAGGCATACGGCTTTCTCCATCCAGCTAGTCCTGAAAATCGGTCAAAGAGAAGGAAACTTCTCCACGGACACTGATACGAAGGTATCGTCAATACCAAGGTCCAATTGTTTTACTCCCCTCACGTCTGGCTTAATCGCAATGGCTCAACGTGCACGTTAACCGGGTTTAGAAAGCTTTTTTTGTGAAGGAGAACACACCGTGTCTGAACTTCTGACGAAATCTGTGGTCCAACAGCAACAAGAACAGAAGATGGAAAGGCGCACCGCCGTGGAACGTTTCGCCGGCTCTACCATGGTTGCGACAGCCCTGGCAGTCCTCGCCGTCCTCGTCGCCGCGGCCGTTTACGCGCAGGACGCGCAGGACAAGTACTCGCTGAAATCGCCGAGCGGGATCGCGTTCTCCGACTTCAGGGGATATGAGGACTGGTCGGTGGTCTCTTCCGCCCGCACCGACGAAGTGCTCAAGGTGATCGTCGCCAATCCGACCATGATCAATGCCTACAAGGCCGGCATTCCGGGCAACGGGCAGCCTTTCCCGGAAGGCTCCATGATCGCGAAGCTCCAGTGGAAGCCGAAGAAGAGCACGGAAGCCCCCTTCGTCGTAGATGTGCCAGACGTCTTCAAGCAGGCTTTCGTCATGGAAAAGGACAGCAAGAGATTTCCCAAAAGCGGCGGATGGGGATACGCGGTGTTCAACTACGAAGCCGTATCCGACAAGTTCACGGCCGATGCCAAAAGCCCCTCAGACTGCGGATTCGCGTGCCATACGCCCGTGAAGGCGAAGGACTACATCTTCCACCCGTACCAGAAGCGTTGAACCGCGTGGATACCGGTCTCCTCCGGAAAATGCAGCCAATGGCATAGCAGACTGCTGCCTGAAAGACAGGCTTGCAAGTTTTGAGTTTCAGAGTGTCCGCGTTCCCTGGAGCTTTTTCTGGAATCGAAGTGAGTGCAAACAAGGCCTGAATAACAATGATATTCAACGTGATGTAGTGCACACGCGAGCGGAAGAAGATGATCGGGCCACTCCTGATATTCGACGAATCTTTCGTTGGCATGCTCGACCCCGTCCACGTCCGAGCGACACCATTCGATGCGTCTTGTTTATTCCACGGCACTTCGCAGTTTACGGGTAACGCCCGAACTCCTCCTCGGCACGCAGCCAATCTTCGACGTCGTGGCCATCTTGCCGGCCACGTGACTCGTATAGATTGAACGCGAGTTGGGCAATCTCGTCGTGGGTAGGGGCCCGTCGACCGCCGGTGTATGGTCCCGTCCCCCACTCGCCTGCGGCATGCGAGGTAACGAAATCAGATGCTTCTGTCATGACTCCCTTGTCTAATTTTCCAACAGCAACGACCAATCCGTTTGGCACCTCGCTGATGCGAGGCTCGTTATCTGCCATGGTCTCAAACTCCTTTCGCCGCCGCGGGCTGAAAACAACGGAATACCGAGTGTTAGGATTTCGGGACCGGGGCGAGGCCGAGCCTCCCTGCCATTCTCACCAAGTCCGCGAGCGAGTCGACCTTCATTTTCTGCATCACCTGGCCCCGGTGCGCCTTCACGGTGATCTCACTGATGCCGAGTTCTCCGCCTACCTGTTTGTTTAACAAACCGGATACCACCAGCCCCATAACCTGCCGTTCGCGAGGTGAGAGTGACGCGTAGCAATCCCGGAGCACGCTCATCTCCGCCTCGTGCCCTAGGGCAACACGACTGCGTTCGAGGGCCTCTCGGATGGCGCTCAACATCACGTCGTCTCGGAAGGGCTTCGTGAGGAATTCGGACGCCCCTGCCTTCATGGCTTGGACCGTGGTGCGCACATCGCCGTGGCCCGTGATAAAGATGATTGGCATTTCAGGGCGTTCGATAGAGACGCGCTTCTGCACATCGGGACCATCGAGGCCAGCAAGGAAAACGTCGAGTATCAGGCAGTTCGGGACGAGAGCTGGCGGCCGCGCGAAGAATTCTTGTGCGGACGCGAATGCTCTCGGTTGCCAGCCCTCGCAGCGGATCAGCAGTTGGAGCGATTCGCGCACCGAAACGTCGTCATCGACAACAAACACGATTGGCGTGGCATCCGCCATAACCGCGGCCCCCAAAGCCGGGCTAAACAAGTGCGTTGAACTCATCCTAGGTCCCTGAGAAATTACAGCCGAATTCATGTCTCGCTCCTTGATCTCAACTCTGTCGTACGTGTCTCTATGCTGGCCCGGCTGACATACCGTCGATAGAGCTGAGGATACAAAGGCGCCCTTCGACTAGCTATAGAAGGAACGTGGAACTCCCGTGGAATTTCCGTGGAATTGTCCTGATCGAGTGAAAGCCCATAAAACCGGAAGGAGCGTCGGGCAGCCACGTTCGATTCTTTGAGCGATACGGAGTTCTCGGGCCCACGACTTGATCGGCGGCGACTACGCGCTGGCGGCTGCAGACGTTTCTTCGTTCAGAAGGATGACGGGATCCTCGACATGCACCAATCCTGGTCTGGAAACAGTTGCGTAGGCGCCGAAGCAGCCCTTATGGTGATTGGCGATGGTGCGAAGAATGCTTAAATCGCGAGGCAGGTCTTCCTGCGCCAGCGTTGAGGTGACGCACCAAATCGTTGGCTGAAACCCCTGGATTCTTACGGTCCCGCCGATTTCCAGTGAGCCACCGGTCCAGGAATCTTCCACGAAGCCACTCCATGCCGGCCCAGACTCGATGTAAATATTTGGACGGAACCGGCGCCGATCGATCTTCGACGTTCCGCCCTGCAGTGTGCGCAAATGATCCACGGACCCGCTTGCGACCACAAAGATCGCGCCTATTTCAAAAAACGATCCCTTCATCAGCTTGAAGTGATCGGGCATCGTCTCGGGCGTCCAGTCCGGCTTAAACTTGTTGACCGGAACGTCACCGAAGACAGTCTCGCGATTGATTTCCGTTATTTCCTGACTGCCCGGCTCGGTCTCCAATCGAACCGGGTGTCCAAGCTCATCGGAAATAATCGTGGATGCTTCCGGATCGTCGGCGCAGACGGTCCCACCCGCTGGTGTTGTGATCTCAATTCGCCCCGGAGTGTCGTACGTCGGCTCGACTTCGTACCGCGCGCGAAAGTCGAGGAGGCGCGGGAACTTCTTCGCGCTCGCGATTCTCCCGGTGTTGAGGTCGCGCAATGCCTTGGCACGATCGCCAAGGCTGCCTCGAGGGGTGATTGCGAGCTGGCTTCGCTGCTCTCCGAGCATCGACTTGATTGGATACCGCCACAGTTCTGCAATAGTTCCTGCGGTCCGTTGGCGCATGACGATTGCCTCGGAAAACGACCTGATTGTACGTCCGCCGCCAACAGGAGACAATCAGGCTTGCCACCACGTTCACAGCGATGCCCCTTCCGCTGTTTGCTTCGCATGTTCCGTTGTCAGAAATAGGAAGGCTAGTCGAAGGACAAACGACGGACACATTCGGTTATAGGCAGTTACTTGCCTCCAGAACTCCTTAGGTTCTGACATTAGGACTACCGACTTTCTCCTGCGACGGAGAAAATTGTTGTTTCATGACTCTCCGAAAGAACGCGGCCAGTTCTCGAGAGTTCACAAAGCTTGCGTGCTGCCCGGACATCACGTGCTCTACTCGTCCGCTAAACAAACCGGGCTCCGACTTGGTGGACTGCCTAAACTGAACGACAAATGCACGCTCAAGGGGCATGGGCGAAATTTCTGGCGACGAACCGATTTTCTTTCGTCCCTTTGTGGCCCTCCGCGGCCTTTTGTAGTTCGTCATGGGTTGAGGGTATGGCCATAGCACATTCTAGGCCATAGAAGGAGCGTGGAAGTTTCGTAGAACTTCCGTAGAATAGGGGCCAGCCTTGCAAGCCGATCGGGTACCAAGTGACCTCGCACGCTACATTTGTATTCCCGCCGTTTCGGCTCGACGTCGCCAACGAACAACTCTGGCGGGAATCCACCCTGATCCCCTTGAGGCCCAAGACGTTTGAGGTTTTGGTCTACCTTGCGCGGAATGCTCAACGCCTGGTGACCAAGCAAGAGCTGCTCGAGAATATCTGGACGGATACCGTCGTTAGTGATGAATTGCTCCGGGGATACATCCGGGAGCTGCGCGAAACGCTAGGTGATGACGCAAGAAAGCCGCGGTACATCGAGACCCTTCCGGCGCGCGGCTATCGCTTTTTGGTCGGCGTTGAACTTGAGACTCCTTCCACGCCAGTCAGTACTCGTACAGAAATCCCACCGCCAGAAACGAAGCCCAGAAAAGCCCATAACGAGTTGCGAGTAGGGATTCTCCATTCCCTGAGCGGGACCATGGCCTGGACCGAGGGCCCGGTAGTTGACGCCACTCTGCTCGCAATCGAAGAGATCAATGGGCGAGGGGGAATTTTAGAGCGAGAGGTCCTGCCCGTGGTAGTCGATGGGCAGTCAGAAGAAACAGTTTTCGCCCGCCATGCCGAAAGGTTGATCGCCAGGGAAAAGGTCTGCACGATATTCGGCTGCTGGACGTCTGCGAGCCGGAAGTCAGTGCTCCCGATCGTGGAAAAAAAAGATCACCTATTGGTCTATCCGACTCAATATGAAGGAATGGAGCAGTGTCCCAATATCTTTTACACGGGCGCGTCACCCAATCAACAGATTATCCCCGCAGTTCAGTGGGCATTTGGTTTCCTCCGAAAGAAACGGTTCTTTCTGGTGGGGTGGAATTCTGTATATTCGCGGGCCGCAAACGCGATTATTCGGGATGAGGTCGAGGGATTAGGAGGCGAGATTATTGGTGAAGAGTACGTGCTACCGGACAGCACGGAGGTGACCAGAGTTGTTCGCACCATCGCAAGGAGTAAGCCAGACGTGATCCTCAATTCCCTTGTCGGCGACACGAATTTGTTTTACACCCGCCTTCTCCGCGCGGCCGGAATTACGCCTGCGAAAGTTCCCACGGTCTACTTCAGCATTGGCGAGATTGAATTGCAGAGCCTGTCGACGAAAGAAACTCTGGGGGATTATGCCGCCTGGAACTATTTTCAGAGCGTCGACCGGCCGGAGAACCGCATTTTTGTGGAGAAGTTTCGTCAACGATATGGGCGCCAGCGCGTGACTGCCGATCCGATGGAAGCCGGCTATTTGGGAGTCCATCTCTGGGCTCAGGCGGTGGAAGAAGCGGGGACGACAAACACGCCAGCCATCCGACAAGCGCTAAGGAAGCAGAAATTCGATGCTCCCGGCGGGCCTGTCCGAATCGATTCAGAGAATCAACATACTTGGAAGACGATGAGACTGGGAAGGATTGTCGAAGGTGGACAATTCGAGATCGTCTGGAGTTCAGAAAAACCGATTCGCCCCGAACCTTACCCTAGCTCCCGCCCTGCGGCGGCTTGGAATGAGTTTCTTACTGGCCTCTATAGAGAGTGGGACGGGCACTGGACCAAATCTCAGATCTAAAGTCGAACGACAAGGACCACAAATTCTCTTTAACCCCCCAGCGGACGTAAATAACATGGACTGATCGCGGCACGGCCGCCGCTGCTATCAACCACGATCCACACCGCGGCCGGTTACAAACCGCGATCGATAACTCGATGACTGTTCGAAATGTGGTCGCTATCAGCCAGTCGGCCACCATTGCCGACCGATACTAAAGTATCGACGATACCTTCGTCCAATTGTTCGCCTCCGAAACTTCTGTTCTTATCTTGCTGTGTCGTCCAATGCAATCCGACGTTCAACGCTTCTGCTTGAGTTGACGATCACATCGGTCCGTCGTTGTTACCGATGACGGCGGCCAAGGCGATTTCGCCGCGTTGGCCGCAAAGGTCCAGCACGACATTGAACTGGGCAGCCGCAGAAAGTCACGATCCATTGAAGGAGGACGTATGTCAAATGAGAAAACAGGAAACGCCGCCAGTGTGAGTCGAGCGCTGCAGCCCACAGAACCAAATCCTCTCGATTTTGTGCCCGACAAAATTCCTTTCGACACTCCGTATGGCCCACCGATATCACTAGACCGAGCTCAGACGGTTATTCACGCGGCGGTGGCAGAGGCGAAGAAACGGAATTGGAAGATGAACATAGCGGTGGTCGATTCCGGCGGCAATCTCGTGGCCTTCCAACGAATGGACGGCGCCATGCTTGCTTCCATTCAGATTGCCGAACACAAGGCACGAGCCGCGGCGACCTTCCGGCGCGAAACCAAGGTCTTCGAGGACGGTATCAACCTTATGCATCTCAACTATCTGCTCGCCTTCGATGGAGTCATTGCGTCTCGAGGCGGCATTCCACTGATCGAGCAAGGCGTTATTATCGGCGCCATCGGTTGTTCGGGAGGCGCAGATTCTCAGGACGAGATCGTCAGCAAGGCAGGGGCGGGAGTAATTAACCGACTTCCGGAGATGAGCAAATAATCCAGATATCGAGGAAGTGTTGGGGCAATCAAACGGTTTCCGAGGCAAACAAATAGATAGGAGAATGTTATGACAACAGCAAGCGCACTTACGAAGCCCGCACAGATCCGAGTGGTCCGGAGGTCGCCCGCCTACTGGCGTGTCACGATCGACAACCCGCCGATCAACGTGATGGGTCCAGAAATGGTCCGGGAGTTCCAGGAAGTCATCGGCGCTCTCGAGGCCGACGAGCATGTCAGGGTCGTGGTCTTCGACAGCGCGGTCGACGACTACTTCCTGAATCACTCCGATTTCTTGGCTAAGCTCGAGGACCTGACCTCGCTGCCGTCGGGTCCCACAGGCTTGCCGCCTTGGCCCGACTTTCTCGTGCGTCTGACCCGCTTGCCGGTCGCCTCCATCGCCCTCATCCGCGGCCGCGCGACCGGCAACGGCAGCGAGATCACACTGGCCTGCGACATGAGTTTTGCCAGCCGCGAGAAGGCCATCATCTCGCAGTGGGAGGTAGGAGTGGGGATGGTCGCCGGCGGCGGCCCAATGGCCCGCCTGCCCCAACTCATCGGCCGAAACCGCGCCCTCGAGGTGCTCTTGAGCTCGGAAGACATCAGAGCAGACCAGGCCGAGGCCTACGGCTACGTTAATCGCGCACTGCCCGACGCCGATCTAGACGCGTTCGTAGAGGCGCTCGCGATCCGAATCGCAAAGTTCGACAAATGGGCGATCGCCCAGACCAAGCGCCTCGTCAATACCAGCCTGCCGCCGGACGTCGAGCTCGGCGCCGGGTGGGATGCGTGCATCGCTTCGCTCGGGCGACCTGCTGCCCAGGAGGGCATCAAGGCGCTAATGGCGCGCGGCTTCCACAAACCGGGGGATGTCGAAAATCGGCTCGGATACTATCTGGGCCAAATCGCTGGCTAGGCTGGCGCCCGACGCGATTCTCAACTCCGGAATGTTGAGGAGGGGAGGCGTTCGAAACCAATCTTGGCGGACATGCTTCAAAAGTCTGCGGTGATGTTTAACATATTCTGCGCACGATATCGAAAGGAGCCATCAATGAACGCCGTACAAGTCGAACAGAAGAGCTATGAGATGCCCCCGCTAGAAGGGTTCACCGTCGCATATTTTCTCACCGTCGCCGACATCGACCGGTCGGCTCGCTTCTATGAGAAGGTCTTCGGCGGTCGCATTCTGAGCAGAGGCGACAGCAGCGGCGCGCCCGGGTACATTCAGATCGCGAATATGTGGCTCCTTGTCAACGTCGGGGGCGGGCCGACTCCCGACAAGCCGTCGGTAACGCTCAGCGTCCCCAACCCGGATAAGATCAACAGCTTTATGAATATCCGCGTTGCGGATATCCAAGCGTGCTATGAATTGTGGAAAAGTCGAGGAGCCGAGTTCATCACGGAGCCAATACCCAAGTACGGCGAGATCCGCTGCTACATCCGCGATCCTGACGGTTATATCATCGAAGTCGGTCAGAGCACCGAGCTCAAGTACGGTTAGCGCTCGGCCCGGATGGGATTCGGATTTAATCGGTTGCGGATGTTCTCTTGAGGCCTTCCGGGCTGCAGTGTCGAGCCAGTACTTTGGTCTTGATCGATGCGTTCGTTCAACGGATTCGTCGTCGCGCTTCTGCCAATTTTGCTTTGTACTGTCACTCGCTCTGACATCGAAAGGAGTACCAGTTGGACGGCACAAATGGACGGAAAGAGACCACGCGCGTGACTGCGCCTGTCGCGTCGAACACGCTTAGTGTGAACGTTTTTACAGCCCCGGGAAAGACTATGGTCGGCGAGCGGCCAAAGCCCTTCGGCGAAGCGCTCGGCTTTGACCCTATCACCTCGACTTTAATCTTCGGCGAGTACGACGCGGTGCTGGTGGACGCAATGGGGACAGTAGCTGAGGCCGAGGCACTCGCGGATTGGGTCGCTCTGCACAACCGCAACTTGGAGACCATCTATATAACGCACGCCCATTTCGACCACTTCTACGGTCTGAGCATCCTGCTCGACCGTTTCCCGGGTGCTCGAGCGATCGCAACGCCCAAGACGGTGAACGCCATGCAGATGTCTTTCACTCCCACAGTGGAGCGGCTAGCCCGCCGCTTGTTTCCTGGGCAAGTCCCCACCAGGTTGGTTCCACCTGAGCCCTATGAGCACAACACGTTCACTCTCGAGGGCCACGAATTGCGCATCATCGAGCAGGGCCGCACCGATAGTCCCGATTCGACGTCACTACACGTTCCATCGATCGGCCTGATTGTCGCTGGCGACGTTGTGTACAACCAGTGCCGCATGTACGTCGGCGACACCACCCCCGAGAGCCGAAAGAATTGGATCGCGGCGCTAGACCGATTGGCGGCGATGAACCCGGTGATTGTTGTCGCCGGTCACAAGAAGCCTGGCGCGCCCGACTCTCCCTCGACGATCGAAGACACCAAGCGTTACCTGCAGGACTTCGATCGGCTACAGAAAACCGCGACATCCGACGAGGAGCTGTTCGATCAGATGACGGAGCTGTACCCGCACTGGGTAGCCAATCAGTCGTGGTTGATGTTCGGATTCCCACAGCCATAACCCACATCAACCGCTGATGCGAATGTTTCCTCGCGCACGACGGAGGTTTGTATGTCTCAGAAAGCAAGCGCCGCAAAGCTTACTCAGCAAGGCGAAGTCCGGCCTCACCAACTCGGGCAGGATGTTTTCAAAGCGATCTTGCCCGAAGATGTCGATTGGAAAACGTTCCCGGCGTTCCCACCTTCCGTTCGGCTTGCCGTCGTCGTGGGTCAGCCCTCGGAGCCCGGCCCTTACACAATCAGGGTCAAATCACCCCACGGCGCGAAGTTGATGCCCCACAAACACCCGGAGGATCGAGTCTATACCGTGATTTCCGGCGTCTTTTATATCGGACTGGGCGATGAATTCGACGCGAGCAAGTTGGAAGCTTATCCGCCCGGCGCCGTGATCATTCTCCCCGGCAACACGCACCATTTCCACTGTGCGAAATCTGGCGAGTACGTGACGCAAATAACCGCGATGGGGCCGCTTGGACTGGAATACCTCAGCGCGAAAGACGATCCGCGAAACAACAACTCGTAGGAGGAATCCGAACAGCTTTTTGTAGCCCCCCCCAAACGAGTTTTCCAATCTTGAGTTTGGAGCACAAGATGAACGATCCACAAAACAAGGAGGAGTCTTCTGGAGTTCGAGATAAACAGATCCGCGCCGCACTCGATCAGCATTGGGCGGCGTCCGATGCCAACGATTTTGAAACGGAGCACCTGATCTACCACGAGGACGCCGTGCTGGAATACCCGCAGTCAGGCGAGCGAACCCGCGGTCGACGCAACATACAAGGCCAACGCGCCAGTCAGCCGAGCAAAAAGCGTTTTTCTATCCGACGAATGATTGGCGGCGGTGATCTTTGGGTCACCGAACTCATCCTGACCTATGACGGCAAGCCGTCCTACACCGTGAGCATCATGGAGTTCAGGGGCGACAAGGTTTGGCGGGAAACACAGCACTTTGGAGATCCATTCGTGGCTCCCGCATCGCGCGCTCAGTGGGTCGAACGGATGGACGCATAATTTCGAGGCGGAGGGACAAGAGATGGATTGGAAACAGTTGGTCCAGTTTGCCCTGCAGGGTAGCAGTGATTTGGAACAGTATGCCATCCTGCTGGTTCGCGTTTCGATTGGGCTATTCTTCGCCATCTCCGGGGCAAACAAATTGTTTGTCGCCGGCGGCACGAAACCTGTTTACGACACGCTCGTTAAGGCCAAAATCCCGTTTCCCCAACTGACGGCTTATTTCGTGGCGGGTGTCGAATTCGTTTGCGGATCGTTGGTCACCGTGGGGTTTCTCTCGAGCCCGGCCTGCGTGGCTTTAATGATTGATATGATTGTGGCCACGCTGACCAGCGCGGTTTCCACCTTGCCCAAAGGACTTTCGGCTCTAAGCTGGCTCGACGACTTCCTCTACCTTCCGGAAGTCTTTTACGTGCTCTTCTTTATCTGGCTGATCTGCTCTGGTCCGGGAAAGTTCAGTGTCGATTACTGGCTCGTCGGCAAGTTACTGAGGTGATCGGTACTCCCGAGGAGAGCGTCCGCCGGGATCATCAGCGCGTTGCGATGCGGACGTTATGGACGCATTTCTTCGAACTGGCGTACGCGATTTCAGAGCCCCATTGGGTCGCGCTGGGCGTGCGACCCGGAGGAACAAATGAATAGGGCACACAGCTACGATGAGATTGCAAAGCTCGCCTACGAATTGTGGGAGCGCAGGGGCCGCCCGCTCGGTTCGCCTGAAATTGATTGGTACGCAGCGGAGCGCGCTTTGGGTGTGCGGGATTCGCGAGAGGAGTTCTCGCTTCCGAATGTCCGGTTCGAGCCAGAAGAAGGTTCCTATAGCGGATCCTGAGTTCAGCGCGGTTGTATAGGAAGGATTCTAGCCAGACGCTGGATTTCAGCAAGGTAGGAATGCCGAGGCTGCTTTCAGTAAATGTCGGTCTTCCGCGCGAAGTGACATGGAACGGCAAAACGGTCCGAACCTCAGTCTGGAAATCTCCGGTTGATGGGCGGTGAATGGTGCGCACGCTCGATATCGATGGTGATGCGCAAGCCGATCTCGCCGGTCACGGAGGGGAGCACCGCGCCGTGTTCGTCTACCAGATGGATTCTTACCATTACTGGGACCGCTTTTTGGGCCGCCCGGATCTGGCCCCCCAGTCTCATTCGCGCGTAGCGGGATTACCGCCGCTTGGGATGCGAAATTCTGGAGCTTGCTCGAACTGGCGGAAGCGTGCGACGTTCCGGTCAAGATGGCCGTGCCGGACTGGAGTCTGTCATACCTGCATGACTGGTCTGATTGGCGGATCAATTCTCTATATTCCTGAGCCGCTGGAGAAGCCCGCTACCGGGAACGTGCTCGTATGTTGTTCCCAGCCAAAGGCGGGTGTCACTCTGGATCTTTGAGAGAAACGGGAGGAGTGCAATCATGCGTTCTGATATCGTGCCCGGAGCCATTTTCCCCGACTACGAATTGCCCGATCACACGGGCAAACCGTGCAAGCTCAGTGAGCTACAGGGCGATGATCCGCTAATCCTTACCCTTGCGCGCGGCCACTATTGCCCCAAGGAGCACCAGCAGCATCTGGAGCTTGCCGCGTTCTACCCAAAGATCGCAGTGGCGTACACCCAAATCGCCACAATTGCCACCGACGACCACCATACGATTCAGGAGTTTCGTGCGTCGGTCGGCGCCCAGTGGCCCTTCCTCTCCGACCCTGAGCGAAAAGTTCAGAAAGACCTCGATATTCAGGAGTACACAGACCCCGACAACAACCCGATGATTCCGCACACGCTCGTACTGAAGCCGGGCCTCTCGATCCATCGCATCTACAACGGCTACTGGTTTTGGGGCCGCCCCTCGGTCGCAGACCTATGGCATGACCTGCGCACGGTAACGAGCGAAATCCGTCCCGACTGGGACCTGAGCGCGCCTGGACTCCGCGATGCATGGAACGCAGGCGACTTCTCGCGTTTCCACGGCTGGAACAAGCAGGCCAGTATGGAAGATGCCTCGATTGCACGGAAGAAATAGCACAGCCCAACTTCGATCCACAGCGGCATCAAATAGCGAGAGAGGCAAATCATGGCAGAGACCCCAGAGACGAACAAACCCGATTTCAGAAATGGATCTCCGATTCGCGATCTCCGCCATGGCTCTCTGTCACCATTTTCCTGTTCAGTCTCGGTGGAAAAGACAAAGGTAAAGGCCGCAAGCCTCGGCGGACGCGAGGGCGTCGTCAGGTAGATGAGGAGCGGAATCGGGGCCTAGGTGCCGAAGACGACGCGCGTGCCTGTGGAAGGCATGATGAGCTTTTCGGGCATCTCGCGCTGGATTGCCATTATGGTGCGGAACCCGGTGCAGTGCATGGGAATCAAGTAGTCCGGGTTGATCTCCTTCATCGCTTCCACGGTCTTGGCGATGAGTTCATCAGGATAGGGGGCCAGGTGCCACCCGCCAACGACGGCGTGGACCTTCTCGATCCCGGTGGATTTCTGGATCTGGCGGACCGAGTTGATGATGCCGGCGTGGCCGCACGATGAGAGCACGACGAGTCCCCGGTCTTTCACGTTGTAAGCGGTGGCGTGCTCGCCCCAGAAGATGTCTTTCACCAACTCGCCCGGCTTGGCTTCCATCTTGACTGTGCCGGGAGGGAAGTGGAAGGTGGCGTCGCATGCGGAGCCGGGCGCGCCGGCTTCGAGGCGAGCTGCCGGAGGAGACATCTCGAAATCGGTGATTCGCGCGATGTGGCCTGAGGTGAAGGCGTGGCCCGCCACTACGGCGGGCTCCTCCGCGATCACGACCT
>Ga0210390_10000193_pt1 | contig 65811 bp, 55 predicted proteins | sample IncBWH11OmetaG_FD_161050 | JGI IMG/M metagenome (GOLD analysis project Ga0210390, IMG submission 161050) | Forest soil microbial communities from Barre Woods Harvard Forest LTER site, Petersham, Massachusetts, United States - Inc-BW-H-11-O ...
CCCCGCCCGCAGCACCAGACCGCAGATCAACAGCCACCACACGAAAATCCCGCGTGCATCGCCCGGGCCAACGTTGACAACGTCCCTTTACGATGGTGGATCGGTTTCCATGCTCCGGCCTGGAAAGTGATCCACGTTGATGGCCCGAGGGCGCTTGGGCGGGTCAGGCGGCGCCTTCGGGGAGTTCGGCGACGGCGGCGACGTCCCAGGGGCGCTCCCAGCCGGCCAGGGCGAGCAGGCGGTCGACCAGGAGCGCCGTAAAACCCCAGATCAGCATGGAGCCGATGCGGAAGGCGGGGCCGGTGCGTCCGCTGGGGTGCCGGAGCGTGACCCGGCATCGCGGGTCGGCGAGGGCGGCCACCGGGACCCGCTCGACCGCGGCCACTTCCCCGATGTCGACCGCCCGGACCGCGGTTGGCTCACGCCACCAGGCGAGCACCGGCACCACGCGGAACCCGCTGCGGGTGATGTACAACTCTGGCATGGTGCCAAGCACCTCGACGCCGGCCGGGTCCAGGCCGGTTTCCTCGGCGGCCTCCCGCAGCGCCGCGCCGATCGGGCCTTCGTCGCCGGCCTCGATGGCGCCGCCGGGGAAGGCCGGCTGGCCGGCGTGCCGCCGCAGCCCCTCACTGCGCTGGATGAGGAGCAGGTCGGGGCCATCGCCGAAAAGGATCAGCACGGCGGACCGACGGCCGCCCAACGCGGGCGGACGCAGGACGCGCGGCACGTCCATCGCGGCCGCGGCGGCGGCGAGGTCGGTCAGCCAGGCCGGGGCAGTGGTAGCTCGGTCGCTCGTCGTCACGAGAACGGGCCATCCTTGACCAGCTTGGCTGCGGTCGCCGCGTCCGTGGGGCCCAGCCCGAACGACGGGCACCAGTCCGCCACCGGGCAGGCGCCGCAAGCGGGCTTGCGGGCGTGACAGATGCGCCGGCCATGCCAGATCAGCCGGTGCGAGAGCATCACCCATTCCGACTTCGGGAAGAGCGCGCCCACTTCGGCCTCCACCTTGACCGGATCATCGCTCGACGTCCACCCGAACCGGCGGGACAGCCGCCCGAAGTGCGTGTCCACCGTGATGCCCGGGATCCCGTACGCGTTCCCGAGGACCACGTTCGCGGTCTTGCGGCCCACGCCGGGCAGCGTGACCATATCTTCCAGCTTCCGCGGCACCTCGCCGCCGAAACGATCGCGCAGTTCCGCGGACAGACCCATCACGGACTTCGTCTTCGCCCGGAAGAACCCCGTGGGCTTGAGGATCTCCTCCACGTCTTCGGGATTGGCGGCGGCCAGGTCCTCGGGCGTCGGGTACTTGGCGAACAGCACGGGGGTCGTCAGGTTGACCCGCTTATCCGTCGTCTGGGCCGACAGCACCGTGGCGACGAGGAGCTGGAAAGGATTCTGGAAGTCAAGCTCGATGTGGGCGTCGGGATAGGTCTCGGCCAGCACCCTGTTGATCTTCCGCGCCCGGCGCACCAGAGCGGTCTGCGTCTCGGGCTGTTTCGTCTTGACCACCATGACATATAAGCCTATGGCCGGCCACGATGCCGTACGGTCAGCGGATCAAGCGGGTTGTCGCGGTCGGGCCCGGGGTGTAGCACGGAAATATGCGTACCAGGGCGGCAGTCATCAGGGAGCCAGGCAAACCGTGGGAGATAACCGAGCTCGAGCTGGACGAACCCGGGCCGGGCGAAGCCCGGATCGCCTTCAGCGCGTCCGGCATGTGCCACTCCGATGAGCATCTGCGGACCGGGGACAGCACGGGCGGCTCCCCCTCGTCGGCGGGCACGAGGGTGCCGGAGTGATCGAGGCCGTCGGGCTGGGGCACCTCGGTGTACGCGGGCGGTACCGTCTCGACGAGATCAATCAGGGCTACCAGGACCTAGACGACGGAAAGATCATTCGTGGCGTGATCCTGCACGCGGATTAGGCCGCCGACCGCAGCGCGCGCAGCAGTTCGGCCGACCTCGGATCGGCTGGGTCCACATGGCGTCCGAGCACCACGAGCGCTACCGTGCGCGCGCCGGCCAGCTTGAGCGCGGCCGCGGCCGACTGGGCGCTGCCGCCGGAGACCCACGTGTCGTCAAGCAGCAACACGTCCGCCCCCATGGGCAAGCCCGAAACGCTCAGCCAGCCGAGATTGATTCCCCGACGGCACGGCTGGGCAGGCAGCCGGATGGCCAGCCGGATCACCGGCAGGTCCACGCACGACGCCACGATGCCGGTCACCGGGTGGGGGCCCGGCCGGCCTTGTCCGCTCGGCACGACCGCGACGGCGGACGGCGCCCCGGCCATGCCCGCCGCGCGCCATACGCTCGCCCCGCGCTGCCGCAAGAAGGTGGCGAGCATCAACCGCAGCCGCTGCGCGGCTTCCGCGGCGTCGTTTTGGCCGGACTTGTACCCTCGCAGGTCGGCGGCCAGCCGCTCGCCTTTGACCGCGTACCCAACCGGTACGACGGCGTCCGCGAGCAAATCGCCGGCCTCGCTCTTGGCGAGGTCGCACTGATAGCACCGCGCGAAGCCCGCCTGCACCGGTCCCCAGCACACTCGGCAGGTACGGCAGCTAAGGGGAATCGGCGGGTCCATGGCCCGATGGTAGAAACGCGCACCGACAAAACGCCGGGCTGACGCAACCTGGCAACCTGCTAACCCCGTTGCCGCGGGCCGATCTACGATGCCCTGGTGATCACGCGGCAGCGGGAGCCCAGGCCCGCGGCGGAGCGCGGGCAGGCGCTGACCGCGACCGCGCGATACCGCACGCTGGCGCGGCGGCACTGGGCGTTCGGCGTCGTGCTGGCGGCCGGACTCGCGTTGCGCGTTGCCGCCCTGGTCGCGTACCAGCCCGCGCTCGTCTACCTCGACTCGGCTCGCTACCTGGGCGCCGACCAGCGCGGACTGGACCCGCTCGGGTACAGCTACCTGCTGCTGCGCCCGGTCCTGCGCGCCGACGGCGGGCTGGCGGGCGGCGGGCTGGCGGGCGGGCTGGCCGGGGTCGCCGCGGTCCAGCACGCGCTCGGGCTGGCGATGGCGGTCTGCCTGTACCTGCTCGCGACGCGACTCGGCGCGGCGCGCTGGCTCGCCGTGCTCGCCGCGGCGCCGGTGCTGCTTGACGCGTACCAGGTCCAGGCCGAGCAGATGATCATGCCAGACGTGCTGTTCGAGGCGCTGATCGTCGCGGCGGTGACCGTGCTGCTCTGGCGGCCCGATCCGGGCCTGGCGCGGCTCGCCGCCGCGGCGGCGCTGCTCGGCGTCAGCGCCACGGTCCGCCAGGTCGGCGAGGTGCTCGCCCTTCCGCTGCTCGGCTACGCGCTGGCCAGCGCGCCGACCGGTGTTGTCGCGGGGCGCGGGGGGCGCGAGGGGTCGTCCCCCCGGAGCAAGCCTGGCCTCCAGCGCGCTAGCAGGGCCGCGGTGGCACTCGCCGTTTTCGCACTGCCGGTCGTGGGGTACATGGCGCTGTCCGCGGCCGTCCTCGGTACTGGCTTCCGGCTGTCAAACATGGACGACGCCTACCTGTACGGCAGGACGGCACACGCGGCGGACTGCGCGACGCTGCGCCTCCCCGGCTTCGAGCGGCCGCTGTGCCCGTCGCCGAACACGGCGGCGGGTCTTGGCGTGGATGGCCTGGCCACCGATCCGCACTCCGCCGTATTCACCTACCGGCCGCCCGCCGGCGTCACTCGCGGAGCGGCCACCGCGCAGTTCGACGAGGCCGTCCTCACGCAGCAACCGCTGCGGGTAGCCGGCGACATCGCCAAAGACGCGATCAAGGTGTTCGCGCTCACCAGGGACACCGATCGCGGCGACCCGCCGGTTTCCCGCTGGCAGTTCCAGGTCGCGTACCCGCTCAACAGTGCCGTTTACAGCGCCGCGGACGACACGATGCTCGCGGCGGCGCGACCGCGGGTCGTCGCCCCGCTGGCGGACGCGCTGCGCGCATACCAGTTGCACGGCGGCTTTACTTCCGGCCCGTTGTTGCTGGCATTCCTATTCTCCGGAACGATGGGTGGCTTCTCCCTCCGCCGCCACCGGACCGCGGCACTGGCCTGCATCCTGCTCACCGGGCTCGCGGCGGCGGCGCTGCTCGGCGCGGACCTGTACGAGTTCTCCTGGCGCTACCAGCTCCCCGCGCTGGTCACGCTTCCGCTCGCGGGGGGGTTGGGTGTCGCTGGGTTTATTCGGAGGGTCAGGGGGGGCGTCCCCCCGGGAGCGGAGCCAGTCGGGGGGCCGTAACCCGCAGGTCGGATGAGGCGGGCACAATGAACCGGTGCACACTGATCCGGAAAACCTCGACGCCCTGGCAGAACCGGAGATCCGAACGCTCTCGAGCAGCGTCGTCTACACCGACGACTGGATCCGGCTGCGCCGCGACGACATCGAGCGCCGCGACGGATCCCGCGGAACGTACGCCGTCGTAGAACGGCGCGACTTCGCTTTGGTGATCCCCGCGGAAAACGGCGGCTTCCATCTCGTGGAGGAGTACCGGTACCCGGTGGGCCGGCGTAGCTGGTCGTTCCCGCAGGGCGGCTTCCCGCACGGCGTAACGGGAACGGCGGATGAACTCGCCAGGATGGAACTCGCCCAGGAGACGGGCCTGCGGGCGCGGCAGCTGACCCACCTGGGCTCGCTTACCGCCGGGCATGGCCTGACCACACAGTACGGCGAGTATTTCGTCGCCACCGACCTGGAGCCGGGACCGCCCGACCCCGAACCGGAAGAGCTGGGCATCCGGCAGGCGTGGGTGACCAGGGAAGAATTCGAAGCGATGGTCAGCGACACCAGGATCACCGACGACTCGACGCTGGCGGGCTACGCGCTGCTGTTGCTCGCCGAACGCCGCGGCGACGTCGTCATCCGGTAAGCAGGGGGGCGAGCAAGTCGCCGTGCTCCTCGACCCGCGCCAGCACGTCGGGCGCGGTGAAGAACAGGTCGCCGGGCTCGCGGCACGCTTCCACCTCATCCCAGGTGACCGGCGTCGACACGGTCGGATGGACCCGCGCGCGCAGCGAGTAGGGGGCGATCGTGGTCTTCGAGCCGTTGTTCTGGCTCCAGTCGATGAGCACCCTGCCCTCCCGGAGCGTCTTGGTCATCCGGGATACGACGAGGTCCGGGAGTTCCTGTTCCAGGCGCTGCGCGAACGACTTCGCCTCGTCGCTGGCCTGGTCCGCGGTGCGGCCGCTGATAGGCGCGTAAAGCTGCAGGCCCTTGCCGCCCGAGGTCTTGGCGAGCGGCCGCAGGCCGGCTGATTCGAGCACGGGCCGGAGCGCCTCGGCGACCCGGCAGCATTCGACGACGGTGGCGGGCAGCCCGGGGTCCAGGTCGAAGACCATCAGGTCGGGTTCTGGCGGCTGATCCAAGCCGCGCATGCTGGAGAAGCGCCACATGGGCACGTGCAGCTCGAGCGCGGCCAGGTTCGCGGCCCAGATCAGCGTGGGCAGGTCGTCGATGACCAGGTAGGTGATCGTGGTGCCCGGGTCGCGCGCCCGAGAGCTTTGCGACTTCACGTCCTCGGTCCGCACCCAGTCCGGCCGGTGCGCGGTCACGTGCTTCTGGAAGAAGAACTGGCCGTCGACGCCTTCGGGGTAGCGCTTGAGCGTCATCGGGCGGTCCGCGATGTGCGGCAGCAGCACCGCGGCGATCCGCTGGTAGTAGTCGAGCACTTCGGCCTTGGTGAACCCGTCGTCGGGGTACAGCACCTTCGACAGGTTGGTCAGCGTCAGCGCGCGACCTTCCACCTGGACCTGAATCTTGTCTTGTGCCATCAGGTCTCCCGGACCACGTCGTGGGGATCCTTGTCGTCGCGCAGGCCGTGATAAACCGGAGCGCGCATGCGGCCCGCCTTGGTCCAGCGGTCGAACGTCACCTCGATCACAAGCAGTGGCTCTACCCAGACCGCGGGCCGTGCATACTCGGGCGGCACCGGGCCGTCAAACGGACTGTCCGGTCGGCGCAACGGGTTGAGGTTGTCGCCGAGCATCCGCAGCGTGGCGTCGGAGAATCCGGTACCCACATGCCCGCAGTATCGCAGGCCGTCAGGTCCGTAGACGCCGATGAGCAGCGAGCCGATCTGCCCGGTCCTGTTCCCCTTCCCTGGCTTGTAACCGGCCACGACCACTTCCTGGCGAAGCTCGTTCTTGATCTTCAGCCACGCGGAGGAGCGAGCGCCCGGCTCGTATCGCGAGTCCAGCCGTTTGGCCACCACGCCTTCTAGCCCGTTGGCGACAGAAGCGGCGAGCACCGCGTCTAGATCCTCGCCGGGGAAGCTGGGCGGGCAGAGCCACCACGCTCCGTTAGGGATAAGGGTGGAGAGTATGTCGCGGCGGTCAGCATAGGCGAGGGCGGTCAGCGGCCGCCCGTCCAATTGGAGAACGTCGAACGCGAGATACGTGACCGGTGTGACCTGAGCCAGCCGAAGGGCCTGCTCGGGCGACGAGACATGCATCCGGGGCTGCAGCGCCTCGAAGTCCGGCCGGCCATCGGTGAAGGCGGCGATCTCGCCGTCGAGCAGCACCTGCTTGTGGCCGGTGGCGTTGGCCATCCCGGCCAGTTCCGGGTAGGTCGCGGTGATGTCCTTGCCGGTCCTCGACATCAGTCTCAGCTTGCCGGCCTCCATGAACGCCAGCGCCCTGACCCCGTCCCACTTCATCTCGACGCCCCACTCGGTCGCGTCAGGCAGCGCCGGTTTCCCCGGCGCGGCCAGCATGGGGGTCAGCGCGACCGGCAGCGGCAGTCGCTCACGGTGGATCATCCAGTTCTTGCCGCCGGTGGCGAACAGGACGTAGCCGCCGGACACCCGCTGGCCGTGCAGGGCGACCTTGACCTCGCGGGCGTCCCACTTGAGTGCTTCGTAGGTGCCGTGGTCCCAGATGGTCACCCGGCCGGCCCCGTATTCGCCGCGCGGGATCTCGCCGTGGAAGGTCGCGTATTCCATCGGGTGATCCTCGGTGTGCACGGCGAGGTGGTTGACGGCCGGGTCGTCGGGCACGCCCTTGGGCAACGCCCACGACACGAGCACGCCGTCTCGTTCGAGCCGGAAATCCCAGTGCAGCCGGCGCGCGTGATGCTCCTGCACGACGAAGATGCCGGACCGCGGGGCTGCCCCGTCCGGGGCGGCCCCATCCGCGTCGGCGTCGGGGACAGGCTCGGGGGTCCGCCCGGCGTCGCGCTTGCTCCGGTAGTCCGACAGCCTGTCCACGCCTTGCTCGGTACCCGCTCAGCGCTCCGGTATCACCATCGGCGGGCTACCACCGATGGACGGTGGTGTAGGAACTGTTCCTGATCGCCTCGTAGTCCTCCGGCGGCTGGTAGACCGACTGCACGGCGACCCGGCCCGGGCCGATCAGCCGGACCCAGACCTTGTGGTAGCTCCACCGTGGGCTCCAGAACGCGAAGCCCTGGTTCCGCGGGTACTCCAGGTGCATGTGCGCCCGGACGGAAACGTCGCGGTACAGCAACGCGCTCGGCTGGATGAGCAGCGACTCGCCCTGGCCAAGGTCCCGGATGAACGTGTTGCCTGGCGAGTGCAGGAGCAGCAGTCCCGGCCGGTCCTGCGCGGCGAAGATGTCGCCGTACTGGCCCATCGGGTAGTGGATGTCCTGGTGCTGGGAGTCCTCGCCGGTGTCGTACCAGACGTTGTTCGCCTCCCAGTCGTACCTGATGTTCCCGGTCGCGCCCAGGAACCTGTGCTCGCGGACCCACATCCGCTGGCCGTGCTGGAGCGGCAGCGCGATGACCTCGCCGGCGTGGTTGTCGGACAGCGCCAGGTGCCCTGGGCCGTGCGCCTCCACCATGATCAGCGGCATGCCGGCCATCATCCGCTTCCACCCGCCGCGCATCGACATGTTGCCGAGCCGCGTCTGCGGGTCGGTCCACAGCAGCACGTGGTGAGAGAAGTAGATCGAGTCCTGCTCCGCCAGGGCGAACTCGGCGACCGGGACCATCGTGCCTTCGATCTGGACGCGCGACTGGCCGAACTGAATCTCGGCCATGTCCCTGATCGGCGGCTGCTCGACCCAGCCCGAGTCGCTCACGGCGGACCTGATGTCGACGGGCGCCCCGCAGAGCGGGCAGGTCGGCGCGGACGGATCGCTTGGCTGCCTGCAATACCGGCAGACGTACGTGTTCATCGGCAGCGCCCGCTATTCCGATGAGTGATGGTGAACGTACATGGACTGGATGCCGACCCGGCCGGGGCCGGTCATCTCGGCCAGGAACATCCTGTGCTGACCGAGCATCCCGGTGCGCAACGGCAGCTGTACCGCCTGCATGGCCACGGAGGAGTCCTTGTAGAGGAATCCGCCCGGCTCGACCAGGATCTTTTCGCCCGGCTTGAGCGTGCGCTGCAGGACGTTCCCGTTGCCGTGCAGTATCAGCAGCCCCGGGTACTGGGCCGTGACGAACCGGTCCATGAACATCCCGCTGCCGCCGTGCAGCACGTTGGCGAGCCCCTTGATGCGCACGAACGAGTATTGGATGCTGTGCGTCGCGAGCAGGAAGGCGTGCTCGCGGACGTCCAGTTCCATGCCCGGATGCAGCGGCAGGACCACGAGCTCACCTGGAGCGTCGCGGGAGAATGCCACCCGCCCGGGACCGTTGGCCACGGTCAGGATGAGCGGCATCCCGCCGAGGGTGCGCTTCATCCCGCCCGCCGTCTTCATCGAGCCCAGGGGTACGCTCTCGTCCTTCCAGAGCAGCACGTGGTGCTCGAAGAAAACACCGTCCTGTGGGGAAAGGCTGAGCTCCGCGACCGGGACCAGTTCTCCCTCAACCTGGCACGTGCTGGCCGAAAACCGGAACTCGGTCATGTCGCGAAGCCGGGGCGCCTCGCGCCACCCCGAATCGCTTACCTTGTCCCGTACGTCCAGCGGCGCCCCGCATGTCATACAACTGGTGGTTCCTGGCTGATTCTGCGCATGGCACCACCCGCACTGGATCGCTTCCACGCCTGGAACATAGCAGTTCAAGCCGGGGTGTAGGGGCCAAGTCGGTTTTATCGGGGGGTGCGGGGGGTTGTCCCCCGCATGGAGCATGTCGGGAGCAAGTTTTTCCCGGTATGTTTTTAACATGGCACTGTTCGAGCGGGAATTCATCGCGGTACCGGACGACCGCAAGGGCCAGATCGTCTTTAAGTGGCCCGACGTAACCATCCGCCGTTTCACGCGGGCGATCGTGAACGCGGACGAAGTGGCGATGTTCGTCAACACCGGCCAGGTCGTGCAAACAATGGGCCCAGGCCGTCACCAGATCAGCGCCGACGAACTTCCCGGGCTCGGCGCGGTCATCGACTTCGCCACCGGCGGCAACGCCTACCGGGCCGAGCTGTACTTCATCGGCACCCGCGAGTACACCGGCTTCCGGTTCGGCGGCCGCGTCGACGACGTGCAGGACCCGCGCAGCGGCCTGATCGTGACCTTGCGCGTCTTCGGGGATTACGCGCTGCGGGTGATCGACCCGGCCCGGCTTGTCACGAACCTCACCGCGACCGTCGATGTGACCGACAACGAGAAGATCGCCGGATGGGTGAGCGACCAGGTGCTCAAGGTGCTGCGCACCAACGTGACCACGCAGGTCGTCGCCAACGGGTGGCCGATCCTCGGCCTGTCGGTGCACTCTCCTGAGATCGAGCAGGCCGCGATCACCTCGGCCAACGGCCAACTTGAGGCCTACGGGGTCGCGCTGACCCGGATGGGCAACTTCGACATCAACCTGTCGCCAGAAGACGCGGCCGAGCTCAAGCGGCTGGCCAAGGACACGTCGTACTCGCAGCTCGCGGGCGGGTTCCAGCAGTACGCGGCAGGCGAGATGGCGCTCGGCGCCGGGCAGGGCATGGCCCAGGGCGGCGGTGCCACAGAAGGCGCGTTCCTCGCCGCGGGCATCGGCCTCGGCGGCGGGCTGGGGGCGATGCAGCAACAGCAGCGCCCGCCGGAGCCCGCTCAGGCACCGACTCCACCGCCCGCGCCAGCGCCTGCCACCGTGGCGGCAGGCGCGGTGTGCGCGTCCTGCTCAACGCCGAACCCCGGCGGCGCGAAGTTCTGCATGGGCTGTGGCCAGGCGATGGCGCCCGCCGTCAAGCACTGCACAGAATGCGGGAATGAGCTCCCGTCAACGGCTAGGTTCTGCGCCAACTGCGGAACCGCCGTCGGCGCGTAAGCGTCTCGGCGGGGCGCATTGGCCCGGCCATCCGTACTGGGCAAACACCGTGGACGCGGTTACGATCGTAAGCGGGTCAACTAACGAATCCGCACGGTATCGGACGGGCTGCATTTGCGATGGCCGGGATCACGATGTACGACTCCGCGTTCAACGACCAGTTTCCGGCCGGAGCGCAGGCGTATGCGGCGTACGTAGACGGATCCGTTGGCGACCAGCCCAACTTCGACTTCATCGTCACAACGTTCCCGACCGCGCAGCACCTGAGCATCGCCGTGTTCGCCAGCAACAACGCGGACGCGCTTGACGTCGAGCCGGGTGCGTCCGCCCCCACCGACGTGCCCGGCTGGTATCCGCGGCAAAAGCAGCGCGGAATTCAGCGGCCGTGTGTCTATGCGAGCGCCTCCATGATGACGGACAACATCCTGCCAGTGCTGCGGCAGGCGAACATCGCCCGCGGCGATGTTCGGCTGTGGAGTGCGCATTTCGGGTTCGGCGAGCACATCTGCGGGCCCGCGAGCTGCGGGTTGGTGCCGATCGAGGTAGACGGCACCCAGTGGACGAATTCGGCGCTCGGCCGCAATCTTGACCAGTCATTGCTGCTTGACAACTTTTTCACCACGAGCCCTCGCATCACGGAGGCCGAATTGCAATCAGGAAACTTGAACCTCGGCAGTAACGCGCAGACGGTGGTGAGTGTGGCACAGGGAACCGCCCGTCAAGTCGCCTTCGGGTGCGACAACGGGCTGATGGCGCTGCCGCCAGCCAAGCTTCGGGTGGCGATTTACGGGGGCGGATGGCGGGTCGTCGAAAACGTGGTGGTGGACGGAACCAAGGGCCAGACGATCATCGCGTTCCCCGACCCGGCGAAGACCGGCGTGCTCTCGATTAACCGCATGGACGCCGGAAACGCACAGGTCGGCTGGGTGGTCTACTAGCGGATGCGCTGCTAGCGGATCCGGCGGCCCATCTCCTTGGCCGAGTAACCGCCGAGTTCGGTGACGGCCGTCTGGAAACGGTCTGAGCGCAGCAGTGACCACAGCGGCTCGAGGAGCGCGCTTTCCAGCGCTCCCGGCGCCACCACGAGGTCATACGGTTCCCAGGTGACGGGCACGAAGTCCAGGCCGAACGCGCGGGCCGCCGCCGTGATGCCCAGCCCCGCGTCCCCCCGCCCCGAGGCGATCGCGGCGGCGACCGCCAGGTGCGTCGGCTCTTCCCTCGCGTAGCCGGAAACTGAATCCGGCGTGATGCCGAGCTGACCAAGCATGTGGTCGAGCAGCACACGTGTGCCGGCGCCGCGCTGCCTGTTGACGTATCGCACACCGGGCCGCGCCAGGTCGCCGATCCCCGTCAGGCCGAGCGGGTTGCCCGCGGCGACCAACAGCCCCTGCTCCCTGTGCACCAGCCGCACCACCGCCACGTCAGCGGCGGCCGCGCCGAACACCCGGTCCACGAACGCCAGCGTGTACCCGCCAGAGGCCGGGTCGAGCAAATGCGACCCGGCCACGTGGCACAGCCCGTCTCGCAGCGCGACCAGCCCGCCAAGCGAGCCGACGTTCGACGACGCCAAGGTGACCAGCGGGTCGTCGGCCCGCAGCGCGGACGCGGCCAGGTCGAGCACCAGGTCGTGCGAGCCGATCGCGACGATCGTCCGGGAGATCTCCTCCAGGCCGCGCAGCAGTTCCACGGATACGACCGAACCCGCGTGATGCCCCTCCATCCCCGCGGGCACCACGAGCAGCCCGTCGGCGCGGACCAGTGAGGTGAGCACGCCCGCACCGCGCGGCAACGGCGTCGCGACCAGGCCACCGCCGACGGAGCCGAGCCGCACCCGGACCCAGTCGTCCATGCCGAGCGGCGACGCGAGCTTGCGAGCCAGCCTGGCGTCGGTGCGCGGCCGGCGCCGCGGCGGCGCGCCAGACAGCTCGGCGAGCAGCGGAACGACGAAGATGTCGAAGGTCAGCGCGGCGGACACCGGGTACCCAGGGGCGCCGAGCACCGGCGTGCGCCCGACGACGCCGAGCACCACCGGGTGCCCGGGCCTGACCGCGACCCCGTGCACCGCGAGCACGCCGACCGACGACACCACACGGGCGGTGTAGTCGTCTCGCCCGGCGCTCGACCCCGCGATCACGATCAGCAGGTCGCACTCGCCCGCCGCCTTCGCCACGACCTCTGCGATCCGCGCCGGGTCGTCCGGCTCGATGGGCAGGCAGCGCGCCTCACATCCGGCCTCGCGCGCCTGCTCGGCGAGCATCAGCGAGTTGGTGTCAAGGATTTCTCCTGGCCCCGGTTCGGTCCCGATCGGCCGCAGCTCATCCCCGGTCGGCAGGATAAGAACAAGAGCCTTTTTCCGAACGGATAGGTGCGTCTGCCCAGCGGCAGCGGCCGCGGCCAGGTCCGCGGCCCGGAGCCGGTGTCCTTCAGGCAGCAGCAGTTCGGTCGCCGCGACGTCCTCGCCAATCGAGCGGACATGCTGGTAGGGCGGGACGCTGGCGCGCAGTTCCGCGCGACCCGCCTCCTCGTAGTGCACATGCTCGCGCATCACGACGGCGTCCTTGTCAGCGGGCATGGGGTCGCCGGTGTCGACCACGTCGAACGCGTCCGGTGCCAGGTACACGGGGGTGGTCTCGCTGGCGCCGATGGTGTCGGCGGCGCGGACCGCGATGCCGTCCATCCCCGCCGCGTCGAACGGGGGTGACGAGCGCAGCGCCCACACCGGGGCGGCGGTGACCAACCCGGCGGCCTCGGCGATCGGCACCGTGATGGCCGGGAGGCGCTCCGGGCAGCCCGCCGCCTCGCGGGCGGCGCGCCAGGCGTCCAGCGCCTGGGCGGCCGGCACGTCGCGGATGAACGGGCTGTTAGTCATGACCTCCCTAACGGTACAGAGTCACATCGACCTCGGTGCCCGCGTCCAGCCCCGTGGCCTCTTCCGCGATGACGATGTACCCGTCGGCTACGGTCAGCACCGACAGCAGCGCCGACAGACCAAACACCGGCGTGGCGACACCGTCACGCACCCGCACTTGCACGACGTCGAGCCGCCCGGTGGCGGACGCCAGGTCCCTGGAGAGGGTGGCCCTGGTGGACGCCTCAGGGGGAGGCTGCGTGCACCCGCCGACGAGCCGCACGAGCGGGACGCCCATCAGCCGGAACACCACCAGCGCCGACCGCGGGTTGCCCGGCAGCCCGATGACAGGAACCCTGTCGCATTCGGCGAGCAGCGTGGGCTTGCCCGGCTTGATAGCCAGGCCGTGGCACCAGATACCGGGCGGACCGAGCCGTGCCACCGCGCCCGCGGTCTCGTCCCGCAGACCCACCGAGGAGCCCGCCGAGATGACGATGGCGTCGCTCGCGGGCAGGGCCTCGCGGAGCGCCTTTTCCAGCGCGCCTGGGTCGTCGCTGACGATGCCGCCGAGGACGGGTGTGCCGCCCGCGTCGCTGACCAGGCCGGCGAGCGCGGCGGCGGTGGCGTCCCGCACCTGGCCGGGCTTCAGCGTCTGGGTGTGCGAAGGCACCACCTCGTCACCGGTGGAGAAGATCGTCACGAGCGGCCTGGCGTGCACCAGCACGCTCGTCACCCCGGCCGCGGCGAGCATGCCCAGATCCTGCGGGCGCAACGGCCGCCCGGCGGGGACGATTTCGTCGCCAGGCGCGGCGTCCTCGTCGGCCCGCACCACGCCCTCGCCGGGGGCGACCGGCCGGACCACCTCGATCGTGCCCGGCATGGCCTCGGCGGTGTACTCGATCATCACGACCGCGTCCGCGCCCGGCGGCATGGCACCCCCGGTCGGCATGGCGGCCGCGGCGCCGGGGCCGACGGACACGTCGGGCTCGGCGCCCATCCGGACCGCGCCGGTCACGGTGAGGTATCCCGGCAGGCCCTCGGAGACGCCGTAGGTGTCAGCGGCGCGCACCGCGTACCCGTCGACGGTGGAACGCGCGAACCCGGGCAGCGGGTGCGGAGCGGTGACAGGCTCGGCCGGAACCCGGCGCAGCGCGTCCGCGAGCGGGATCGTCTCGACCGCGGTCCGGCGCCGCGGGCGGAACCCGGCCTGCGCCTCCGCTACGGTCCGGGTGGTGAAGAACTCCCGGCCCGCCGGGTCAGCTTTCGTTGTTGTCTCCGAGATGGCCGTCTCCGGAAAGGAGCAGCACGCTCGACACCGGGCCGAGCGCGACCTGGCCGAGACCGCAGATCGACGTCCTGCGCAGCACGTCGGCGAGCTCGCGGACGTCGCCGTTCACGTCGGCCGGGCCGCCGCCGCTCGCGAGCAGATCGGTCAGCATGGTGTGCGCCTTCGCGGAGCCGACCCGGCACGGCACGCACTTGCCGCAGGACTCGTCGCGGAAGAACCGCAGCACGTTGACGGCGGCGGCGAGCAGGTCGGTCCCCTCGGCCATCACCACCATCGCGCCGGATCCGAGCATCGACCCGGCCGCCTGCACCGTGCCGAAGTCGAGTTCGGTGTCCAGCTTGTCAGGACCGATGAAGTTCGAGGACGCGCCGCCCGGCTGGATGGCGCCGAGCGGCCTGCCGTCGGACACCCCGCCGGCCAGGTCGAGCAGTTCCCTGACCGTGGTGCCCATCGGCACGCAGTACACGCCGGGACGGGCCACATGCCCGGAGACGGCGAAGAACTTCAGGCCACTGTGGTCGTCCCTGCCCTGCTCGGTCCACCAGGCGGCGCCGCGGGTCGCGATGATCGGGATGTGGGCGAGCGTCTCCACCGAGTTCATCAGCGTCGGCTGGCCGTGCAGGCCGTAGGTGCCGGGGAACGGCGGCTTGTTCCGGGGCTCGCCGCGGTGCCCTTCCATGCACTCGATCAGCGCGGACTCCTCGCCGAGGATGTAGCCGCCCGGCGAGGTGAACACCTCGACGGACAGCCGCCTGCCGGAGCCGCCCGCATCCGGGCCCACCAACCCGATCTCGCGCAGCCACTCGATCTCCCGGCGGATCACCTGCTCCTCGGGGCCGTATTCGTGCCGGATGAACACCCAGCCCTCTTCGGCGCCGACCGCGAGCATGCCGAGCAGCAGGCCCTCCAGGACCAGGTACGGCTGGGTGGCCAGGATCTCCCTGTCCTTGAACGTGCCGGGCTCGGACTCGTCGGCGTTGCAGATCACGTACTTCGGCGTGGCCTCCTGCGCCGCGACCAGGTCCCACTTGCGCCCGGCGGGGAAGCCGGCGCCTCCCATGCCGCGCAGCCCCGCGTCCTTGAGTGCCGCGATGATGTCCGCGGTGTCGAGCACGCCGGCCAGCACGGACCGGACCACGCCGTACCGCTCTTCCGCGCCGCGGTAGGGATCGTTCGGCCATGCCGCCCCGGGGGGACGACTTTCCTGGATGGGGGGCTCCCCGCCCGCAGCCAACACAGCGGCAGCCGCGTCATCCATCGGGACGGGCGCTTCGTTCACTGTGCACGCGGGGGCGATGTCGCAGCGGCCCAGGCACGAGCCCTCGACCAGCTCCACTTCCGCGTCCTGGCCGTACCGCTCCTTAAGCCGGGCGATTCGCTCGTCGCTGCCGCGCAGCCAGCACGACAGGTCGTGGCACACGCGCAGCTCGACCTTCTTGGGCGGGTCGGTGCGGAAGTGCGGGTAGAACGAGATAAGCCCCTCGATCTCGTACAGCGGCCGGCGAACGTCGCGGGACAGCGCCACCAGTTCCTCGCGGGGCAGCCAGCCGACCCGCGCCTGGATCGCGTTCAGCGCCGGGATCAGGCTCGGACCCGGGAACTTGCCCGCCCGCGCCTCCACGCCGGGAACGCGGACCGGCGCCTTAGCCATTGGAGCGCACGCTGGTGACCGCGGACTCGTCGGCCTCGACGGGCTCGATGCTGACCGCGCAGAACTTGTACTCGGGGATCTTGCCGACCGGGTCGATCTCGTCGATCGTCAGCAGGTTCGCCGCCGCCTCCCTGAAGTGGAACGGGATGAAACAGTTGCCGCGCTGCTCGCGGTGCGAGACCTTGACCTCAAGCTCGATCGCGCCGCGCCGCGAGCTGACCCGGGCCAGCTCACCGTCGGCGAGGCCAAGCTGAGCGGCGTCGTCAGGGTGGACGAATACCAGCGGCTTGGGCGCGATCGCGTCGAGCGCGTAGGACCTTCTGGTCATCGAGCCGGTGTGCCAGTGCTCGAGCATGCGCCCGGTGTTGAGCACGAACGGGTACTGCTCGTCGGGCAGTTCCTTGGCTGGCAGCCACTCGGCGGGCACCAGGTGGGCGAGCCCGTCGTTCGTGTTGAACTTCTCTGTGAACATCACGACGGTGCCGTCGCTGCGCTCGGGGTCGGGGTTCGGGTAGAGCTTCCCGGTCAGCCCGAGGTTGTCGTAGCTGAGGTTCTTGTAGCTCGCGATGACCGAGACCATCTCCTCGAAGACCTGCCGTGCCGATTCGTAGTGCCAATCGAGGCCGATCCTATTGGCGATGTCCTGCACGACCTCCCAGTCGACGCGCGCCTGGCCGGGCGTGCCGAGCACCTTGCGCCCCAGCTGCACCCGCCGGTCGGTGTTGGTGTAGCTGCCGTCCTTTTCCAGGTAGGACGACGCCGGCAAGATCACGTCGGCGAACTCGGCGGTTTCCGTGAGGAAGATGTCCTGCACGACGAGGAACTCAAGCGCGGACAGCGCCTTGCGGACCTTGTTGATGTTCGGGTCGGAAAGGAACGGGTTCTCGCCCAGCATGTACATGCCGCGCACTCCGCCCTTCAGCACCGAGCCGATGATCTCTGTAACCGTCAGGCCGCGCTTAGGATCGAGGTCGGTGGCGCCCCACGCCTGCTCGAACCTGGCCTTGACATTCGGGTCGTCGGCCTTCTGGTAGTCCGGATAGAACATCGGGACCAGGCCCATGTCGGAGGCACCCTGCACGTTGTTCTGCCCGCGCAGCGGGTGCAGGCCCGCACCGGGCTTGCCGACGTTCCCTGTGATCGCGCACATCGCGATCAGGCAGCGCGCGTTGTCGGTACCCGTGGTGTGCTGGGAGATCCCCATCCCCCAGAAGATGACGCCGGACTTGGCCTCGCCCCAGTGCCGGGCCACGCGCCGGATCAGATCGGCGGGCACCCCGCAGATCTGCTCGGCGCGCTCCGGCGGGTAGTCCGCGACGGTCTTCGCCAGCGCCTCGTAGTTGGACGTGCGGCTGGCGATGAAGCCGGCGTCGATCAGGCCGAGCCGGATTACCTCGTGCATGACGCCGTTGTAGAAGGCGACGTCGGTGCCGGGCTTGAGCTGGCAGTAGATGTCGGCGTGGTCGGCCATCTTGTCGGCCCGCGGGTCGATGTAGATGACCGTGGTGCCCTTGCGCCTGGCCTGCTTGAAGAAGCTGGAAGCGACTGGGTGGTTGGCGGTGGAGTTGCTGCCGGTGACGATCGCCACCTCGGCGTTGATCACGTCGCCGTACGTGGTGGAAACGGCGCCAGAGCCGATCCCCTCGAACAGCGCGGCCACGCTCGACGCGTGGCACAGCCGGGTGCAGTGGTCCACGTTGTTGGTGTGGAACCCGGTCCTGATCAGCTTCTGGAAGAGGTACGCCTCTTCGTTGGAGCATTTGGCCGAGCCGAACCCGGCGATCGCACCAGGGCCGCCCGCGGCGTGGATCTCACTCAGCCGGCTGGCGACGAGGTCCAGCGCCTCTTCCCACGTGGCCTCCCGGAAGTGCGGCAGCACCTCGCCGTAGTCGACGAGCCCGCCCGGCTTGCGGCCGCGCTTGCCCTTGCGCTTGGCCCCCGGTCCGGCCCCCGGCGCCTGACCGTGGTCGTTATCCTCGCCGCCGCTGGCCATGTCCCCGCGCACGTCTGTGGACAGGGCGCCCTTGGGATAGGACTCCTCACGGCGGATCAGCGGCACCGTCAGGCGCTGCGGCGAGGCGGCGTAGTCCCACCCGTACCGGCCCTTCACGCACAGCCGCGCGTGCGAGCCCGGCTGCTCCCGGCCCTCGGCGTAGGCGATCGCGCCGCGGTCGCGGTCCACGTAGTAGGTCAGCGCGCAACCGACGCCGCAGTAGGGGCACACCGTGTCCACCGCGTCGAGTTCGCTGCGCGGCCGGATCGGGATGTCGTGGATCGGCTTGTTGGTCAGCGCGCCGGTCGGGCAGGAGGCGACGCACTCCCCGCAGGAGACGCAGGACGAGGCGCCCATGGGGTCGCTGAGGTCGAACGCGATGTGCGTGCTGAAGCCCTTGCCGCTGCGCCCGATCACGTCGTTGCCCTGGATGTCGTCGCAGGCCCTGGTGCACCGGTCGCACAGGATGCACGCGTCATGGTCGACCGCGATGACCGGGTTGGACAGGTCGACGCCGCGCCCGGATCCGCATGGCAGCCCGTCCGCACGGGCAACCCCGTACCTGTCCGCGAGCGCGAGCAGTTCGTTGTCGCCCGTCGTGGTCTGCTTGGGGTCGCGCTCGCGCGGCGGCTGGTCGGACATCAGCAGCCTGGTCAGCATCGCTCGGCTGCGCTCGACGTCCGGGGTGTCCGTCTTGACCTGCATGCCGTTCTCACAGGCCCGCACACAGGAGGCGGCGAACACTGGCGCCCCCACGTCGACCACGCACATCCGGCATACACCGACAGGGTCGAAACGCTCGTCATGGCACAGCACGGGGATGTCGATGCCCGCGGCCTTGGCGGCCTGCCAGATCGTCGACCCCTCGGGAGCAGTGACGTCACGACCGTCGATCGTGAGCGTTACCGTCCCCGTGCTCTCCGGGGCAGTGATGGCCATAGTCGCAGTATCCGTCCATCGTGGAAGCTAAGCCAACCGCAGATCGTCAACAATCCACGGATCTGGGCTTGCCTCAGGGTCGAACCCGCACAACTTATTGTGTCCCCCAACGCGAGGCGTGCTGCGGATAGCTGGCCGGGCGCGTCAACGCCCCTTCCGCGATCACCGCTTCCCGCCGGTCTCACCATCCGAGACGCATGACGTGACATGGGGCAAAAGCGCGCCCCCCATACCGGGCAAATCGGACGCACAGCGGTGCGTATTTTGCCCTAAGTCAGGCCGTAGTTAATTCATTGCGGTGCGTTACCGGTTCTTGGTCCGGTATGCGGGGTTTGTCCGGAGACCGGGGACCGGGCCCTCGGCTCAGCCAGGTGCAGGCCGTCGACCGTTGCCGGGTCTGGGTGGCCGTCGGCGTCTAGGCCGCGCATTGCGTAGTAGGAGTCGATCATCGTGCGCAGGCGGGCCGCGGTCAGCGTCGCTATCCGACCTGAGGGGAGGGTCAGCGGCTCGGTGAGCAGGCGCTCGGGGAGCCAGTCGTCGGACGGCTGCCAGCCCTCGCGGATGTTGTACACCCGCTTGGCCATGACAATCCTGCGGGCGGTCGCGCTCAGTTCCGCGGCGCAGACGTCCCAGCCGGTGACGGCGGAAAGCAGCGAGGCCCATTCGCCGAACGGGTCGGTGAAGACGCCGCGCAGGAACTTGCACAAGATGAGCGAGTCCATCACCGCGGCACGGTCTTCCGTCTCGATCGCCGCCGCGACGTGCGCGTCGCCGCCGTCCAGCCGGTCCAGGTCGCCGGACAGGTCCGCCTCGTACGCTCCGGACCGGTTGTGGTCCGCGCCCCTGGCGTTCACCGCCAGCCCGAGTGCCATCGAATGCAGCGTGCGAGGCTCGTATCCGGGCATCTCCAAGCCTTTGACGTGCAAGGCGAACGACTGGGAGGCACCACCTATCGTTCCGGACGCCGCCTTTGATCCATCCGCCAGCAGCGAGCCGAGCGGTGTGCTGCGGCCACCGATCTCGTCAAGGGCGCGCAACAGCGCCGCGGAGTCACCGAATCGCAACCAGGGCGCGTCGATCAGGCCGCGCTGCGCGCATTCCATCGCCCAGGCGATGGTGCCGCCCGCCGAGATCGTGTCGATCCCCAGGTCATCGCAGAGTGCGCTGGCGGCGAGCACCGCCTCCGGATCGCTGACCCCGCACATCGGGCCGAGGGCGAACACGTTCTCGTACTCGACGCGGACTGTTTTGCCCCCACCCGACCCTCCCGTCCCGCCCAACCCTCCCGTCCCGCCCAGCCCTCCCGTCCCACCGCCCACCCGGCCCACGCGGTAGATATGCTCGCACCCGATCGTGCACGACGCGCAGCCACTGCGGGCGACCCGGCGCATGCCCGCCACCGCTTCGACGGGCCCGCCCGGCTCGGCCGGCTCGGTGAGCTCGACGGGCTCGGCTGGCTCGGCCGCCAGGCGGTCCGCGCCCTCGAACGTCGCGGCCTGGAAGTTCCTGGTCGGCAGCGTGCTGATCGCGTTGAACGCCAGCAGGTTGGCCAGCGTGCCCAGCTCCCGGTATTTCGCGGTAGCCGGACCGAACGACCGTTCCCGCAGGTCCCGGGCCGCCGCGAGCACCCCCTCCCGATCGGCCGTCGCTACCCTCGCCGCCGCGCGGACCGCGATCGCCTTCAGGTTCTTAGCGCCCATCACGGCGCCGAGGCCGCCCCGGCCGGCGTGCCGGCCGTCGTGCGAGATCGTGGCGTACCTGACGCCGCGCTCCCCGGCCGGCCCGATCGCCGCGACCCGCCAGTGGCGGCCAAGCTCCGCGCGCAGTTGCCGGTCGGCGTCCGCCGCGGGCAGGCCGGACAGGTGCGCGGCGTCGATCAGGCGGGCGCCGTCACCGTCGACGAGCAGCACAGAAGGGCGCGGCGCCCGGCCGCGGACGACGATCGCGTCGTGCCCGGTCAGCTTCCCCGCGATCGCGAACTGGCTGGAGGCGAGCGCGTCGGTCAGCATGCCGGTCAGCGGGGACTTCGCGACGACGGCGAACTTCGCGCTCGTGGTCAGCGGCGTGCCGACCAGCGGAGAGAACACGAACGCGAGCGGCGCCTGCGGGCCGAGCGGGTCCACACAAGGCGGTCCAAGCTGGTGCAGCAGCCAGACGCCCAGCCCGGCACCGCCGATGTAGGCGCGCAGGACCTCCTCGGGCAGCGGCAGGGTCTGCGCTGTCCCCGCCGTCACGTCGACGACGAGCGCCTGTCCGAAATATCCGCCTGGTGGCATCGCCGGCTCCCGCTCAGCCGCCGGCGTCGGCGGAGAGGAAGAAGACGGTATCCCCGGTGGCCAACGGGGTCATACCGTCGCGGGTGATCTGATCCCCGTTCAGCGCCGCGGTGACATGCCTGTCGAAGGCAAGGCCGACCGCCTCCGCGGCTGCCTGCACTGTCGCGGCGCGGACCTCGCGCGGGCCCTTCGGCCGGCCCGCGCTGACCAGCGCCCCGAACAGTCGCACCGTCACCTCTGGCGCGGGCCTGGCCCTAACCGCCTGGTAGTCCGCGGGCTCGTTGACGTTCAGCACCGAGTCGAGTTCTGGATCGAGCGCGGCCAGCACCGGGTCGGCCTTGAGCGCGGCATCGTCAAGCCGCTGCACCACGCACTCGGCGAACAGGAAGGCGGGGCGCAGCCGGTCCTCTTTCACCAGGCGTTCGGCGATCGCGGCCAGGCTGGTCCGGTAGGCGGCCGCGAGCGGCTGCGGGTAGCCGCGCGCGATCGGCAGGCACACGTCGACGCCGTCCTCATCCACCGCCCGCAGGACCCTGCGGACGAAGGCGGGGTGCAGCAACGGCATGTCCGTGGAGCTTACGAAGGCCGCCTCGGCCTGCCCGGCGAGGGCGGCGAGACCGGCCGCGATGCCCTGCACCGGGCCCTTGCCCTCGCGTGGATCCGTGACGACCGTGGTGCGCGGCGGTAGGTCAGGAAGGTCTTGACCCGCCGCCCGGACCACGACAACGGGGCCACCGGTCGCCCGGGCGAGGATGCCGACGGTCCGGCGCAACAGCGTCGAGCCGTGCCACTCCAGGGCCGCCTTGGGCGTGCCCATCCGCGAGGACCGGCCGCCCGCCAGCACTACGCCCGCGAAAGCCGCCACGTCTTCATGCTAGTTCGTCCCGCTGGTTTCAGGGCTGGGCGTACTTCTGGATCATGGCACCAAGGGCGGGCAACGCGGCCTGGATGTGCTTGCCCGCACTGCCGCGCACCGCCCCGTACGCCTTGATGATCACCGCGCGCTCAGAGACGGACGCCATGTTGTCTGTCACCGCGAGCATCGCTTCGCCCACCTCGTCGCTCCGCTTGGACAGGTAGTCGCCGAACTCACCGCCGCCGGACTCCTGGAAGTCGGCCCAGAAGGGCTGGAGCTTGTCGGCCATGTCGGGCAGCATCGCCTCGATCGTCTCCTTGTAGTAGCCAGGAGCGAACGCGGTCACCGCCTTGTACGCGAGCTTCACCGCGGCGCCCGATACGCCGGACTTGGCGGCAAGCTCTTGTTCGACCAGCGCCATGCAGTCGGCGACAACGCGGGGCTGTACGTCGGGGGCGAGCAGCATCTGTTCCAGCGTGGCGGCCATAACGAATGGGTCTCCTTAGATCGAGGATGCTCGCCCACCGTACTGAGCCAGTTCGGGCGACCGAGGCAGAGTGACCGGACGGTTATGTCCCCTTCCAGGGCGTTCGCGCGCGCTGCGCGCGCCTCCGCCGTTCCGCGGCCCGGCTGTGCAAGGCTAGCTGCCGCGATCGTCGCTATTACAGGCACGGAGAACGGCTGGATGCTGGGCAGGGATCACGCGCTGAGCGGCGCGTTCGCGTTCGCGGCGCTGGGGCCGACGCTCCATGTGACCGGGTCGCACCTGGCCGCGGGGGTGCTGCTGACCGCGGGGGCCGGCGTGCTGCCGGACATCGACCACCCGGACAGCACGATCGCGCGGTGCTTCGGCTTCCTGACGGAAGCGTTCGCCTGGGTGGTGGCCCGGATCTCCGGCGGGCACCGGCACGGCACGCACAGCCTGGTGGGCATCACGGTGTTCACCGTGGGAGCGCTCGCGGCGGGTGACTACCAGCTCTCCGGGGCGCGGACCGTCGGCCACCCGGCCTTTTCCTGGCACATGGTGCCCGCCGGGTTGTACCTGGCGCTGCTGTACTCAGCCGCGCTCCGAGCGGTGCACGTCGGCGGGCACCACGGCGACCTGCTCGGCATCGGCGGGGCCATACTGACCTGTTACACCGGCTTCGACCTGTTCCGGGTCGATTTGGGGTACTGGCACGTCCCGATGCTCGCGCTAGCGACCGGCCTCGGCTGCGCCGCGCATATCGCCGGAGACGAGCTGACGCATGGCGGATGCCCGATCTTCTGGCCGGTCAGCGAGCACGAGTTCCACCTCCTACCGCGCCCGCTCCAGTTCACCACGGCCAAGATCGGCGAGAACTGGATCGTCTTCCCGCTGCTCACGGGCGCGCTCATGCTCGCCGTCTGGCACGCGACGGGGCACCCGCTGTGAGGCCGGTGCCTGTGAGGCCGTGCCTGTTACGCCGTGCTGTTACGCCGTGGCGCCCATCGCCCGGACCGTCCAGCCCGCGGCCTGCCACTGGCCAAGCACCAAGACGTTGCGCGCATCGATGATCCGCGGCGACCTGACAACCTCCCGCAGGCTGGCCGGGTCTAGCTCCCGGTACGCCTGCCATTCGGTCAGGTGCAGGACCACGTCCGCGTTCTCGCAGACCTTGAGCACGTCTTCTGAGTAATCGAGGTCCGGGCACACCTGCCTGGCGTTCTCGATTGCCCGCTGATCGTGGACCCGCACCGTGGCGCCCTCGGCGCGGATCGCGGCGGCCACGGTGAGCGCCGGCGAGTCGCGCACATCGTCGGTTTCCGGTTTGAAGGCGGCGCCGAGAACCGCGACGGTGCGGCCGGCGAAGCTGCCGCCGACCATCTCCCTGGCGATATCGACCGCGCGCCTGCGGCGCCCGGTGTTGATCTCATCCACCTGCTGGAGGAAGCGCACCGAGTCCGCCACGCCAAGCTCGCTCGCCCTAGCGATGAACGCGCGGATGTCCTTGCCGAGGCAGCCTCCCCCGAAACCCAGTCCGGCGGACAGGAACCGGCTACCGATCCTGGGGTCATGCCCGAGCGCCTTCGCAAGCGTCACGACATCCGCGCCGGCCGCCTCGCAGACGTTCGCCATCGCGTTGATGAAAGAGATCTTGGTCGCGAGGAACGAGTTGGCCGCCATCTTGATCAGCTCGGACGTGGGGAGGTCCGTCGAGACGTACGGCGTCCCCGCGTCAAGCAGTTGCGCGTACACGCCCCGGAGCACGGCGTCGTCTTCGGCCGAGGTCACGCCGACGACAAGCCGGTCCGGCCGCAGCGTGTCCTCGACCGCGAAGCCTTCGCGCAGGAACTCGGGGTTCCACGCGAGGCGAGCCCTGACACCGGCGGGAGCCAGTCCGGTCAGCCGGGCCGCAAGGCGCGCCGCGGTCCCGACCGGGACCGTGGACTTCCCCACCACCAGGCAATCCCGGGTGAGGCTGGGCGCGAGCGCGTCGAGCGCCCCTTCGACCTGGCTGAGATCGGCACCGAGCGCGCCGGGGAGCTGCGGCGTTCCGACACAGATGAAGTGGACTTCCGCGAAGCTGGCGGCGTCGGCCACCGACGTGGTGAACCGGAGCTTTCCCGATCCGACGGTAGAGACCAGCATCTCCGCGAGGCCCGGCTCGTAGAACGAGGCCTGCCCGTCCCTGAGGGCGCTGATCTTCCGGCCGTCCGTGTCGGCGCCCAGCACGTCGTGACCGAGGTCCGCCATGCACGCGGCATGCACCGCGCCGAGGTACCCGGTGCCTATTACGGAAATACGCAACGTAGTCCTTAACTCCGCACGGGGACAGCGAGCACACAATAGCGAGTGGCACGGTCGGCGCTTCGTTCGGTACTTTTGCGACGGATCAGGCGCGCCCGACGCACCCCTGAGCGTATCTGGAAGCTGTCGCGCGCATAATCGGTCTGCCCCGTCAGACATGGATTCCGGCTCCCTACGGTCGGCCATCAGCGTGGGCCCTGATGGCCCGCATGACCCGGAGATGAGCTGGCGAGACCGCGTTCGCGTGCCGACTGGTCAACTTGGCACAGCGGGCAAGTGTGGCGGGAGCGGCGGCGGCGAGTGTCGCATCAAGAAGTGACCAGCTCAGGTCATCAAGCGCCTGCCGGATCGCGTCGTCGCAGAATCCGCGGTCGCACGCCGTCGCTATGTTCGCGAGGAGCTTCGGCGCGGCCGGGTCGGCTGTCATCTCCAGGCGGAAGGTGTCGACCAGCGGGCACAGGGTCTCGGTCATGGCGGCCACCTCGAACACGTTGAGCAGCGGGCTCACGTCACCAGCGGTCGCCGGGTCATAGAGGCCGGGAAACGAAACCTCCTCGTACCCCGGGTCGTAGCCACTGATGTAGACGGGCGTCGCGGAATGAGCGGCGGCAAGAACCCCGAGCGCGAAGTCCAGCAGACTGACTGGCCAGCCAAGGTCGGTGATCGCGTGCACCCGGAACTCGCCAGGCACCGCACTCAGCATGGCGATCAGCAGCAACTGCGCCGATTCCAGGGCCGACTGCACGTAAAACGCGATGTCCGCGTTGTGCAGCCGCACCACCGAGCCCTGGACAGCGCCTGTCGAGGCGGTGCCGTCGGCCTCGGCGGCCCAATCCAGAAGCCGTCCGTGAATGATGGAGTTGTCGATGACGTGGGTGAACCTGGCAGCCGAGCAGATCACCTCACCGTTTGAGGCAGCGGTAGCCGCGATCCACTCAGCCGCGCGCTTGGAAGCCGTATACACCTCGGGCGAATACGGTCGCAGCGCCTTGCCCGTGGAGGCGAGGACCACCTGCCTGGCACCGGCCGCCGCCGACGCCGCGAGGACGTTCCGCGTGCCAAGAACGTTCGTCGAGACGGTGCGGCGCACCTCGGCCTCGGCTAGTCCAGGGGAACGCTGGGCCGCGAGGTGGAACACGATGTCCGGCTTCACGTCCGCGGCGATCCGCTCGATGGCGGCGCAGTCTGTCACGTCCGCGTCCAGGTACTCGGCATGCTCAACCCGCGTCGCGGCGGCCGTGACCCCCCGGCTCACACTAACCATGCGGGCCGGTCCGCGCATCGCGAGTTGCGCCATCAGCGTCGACCCGATGCAGCCGGTCCCGCCCGTGACGAGAACTGTCGCCCCGCGGAGCCTTCCGGCGAGTTGTTCCTCAGGAAGGCACAGGCCCCGGCCGGCGATGGCGAGGAACCGCTGGTACTCGGAAACCGCTTCCGGCCTGGCGGTCATGAGCGCCGCAGTCAGATCGCGCAATGCCGATATGTCCGAATGGCTCAGCGCCGCCCTCCCTGGCGGGAGGGCATCTCGCATCGCCTCAATGATTGCCGTAGATTTACTCATCCGGTCCCACTCATATCTGAACTAATGCCGTCGAAATCAGCCACTTTTTACCCAGATGTACTGCCTAACTGTGTCGTTGCCGTTGGGAATCACGTTCGCGAGGCGGTAGAGCGGGCTTTGAGCCAGCGCGCGGGCGATAACCCCGTCCGTGGCCGGCGTGGTCGAGTAGTTGTAGGCGACCATCTGGAAATAGCCGGCCTTGATTGCGGCGATATATCCATCGTTGCCTGTCAGGAGCTTGCCCTGCGTATTGTCGAAGTAGCCGATGTAGTACGTGGATGTGAACTGGCTTGGCTGGGCGTCGGGGTAGTTCCGCAGGTAATAGATGGGCACTTCATCGACTTCCACGAGGTAACGCGCGTCCGGGCGGAGATAGTGGGCCATGGCCGAGACGAACAGCGCGGAGTTCGGCCAGCCGTTGAACTGGTTGTTGGCCGTCGTCATCCCCACCGCCAGCGCGACACCCCAGACCGCGATGCCTATCTGGATACGGCGGAAGTGGTCGCCGATGACTCTGTCAAGCCCGACACCGACGATCGGAGCCGCGATCACCAGCCCGAAACCGACGTGCTTAAACAGCGATGTCTCGGTGTGGATGCGGATCTGCTCCAGGGGGGCGAGCAGGATGGTGCCGCCGAGAACCGCACCGAGCAGCGCCCTTTGCCAGCTGCTCCCGGCTGAGGCGATCTGCCCCTTTGCGTCGGTGGCAGGCTTTTTCGTGTAGGCCACCGCGCCGATCAGCGCGAGCAGAAGCGGCACGCCGATCCACTGCGCACAGTCCCACAGCAAAGACGAGGTAGAACTCGTTCCCTGGAACCGTGTCAGCGTCGTGAACTTGAACCCGGTCATATAGTCGGGGCCGGCCACGTAAATCAGACCGGCGCAAAGGGCCGCGAAGAGCGCGGCCAGCGCTATCGGCCTGCCGAAGGCCGCCTTGCCGCCGCGTCTGGGCGCGACGGCCAGACCAGCGAGCACTATGACACTTGGGATGAAGAGGAGCGTGGCGTACTTGGTCGCGACCGCAAGGAGCATGAGCGGCGCGGCCAGCAGGTATGCCGGCCAGCCGAAATCCGTGGTCCGCACGACTAGCCAGGCCGATACTGTCAGCAAGAGAAGCGCCGTGGCGTCGTAGGTGGCCAGATTGCCGAGAAACAAGGTCGGCTCGGACGCCGCGAAGACGATGCCCGCGCACAGCGCTACCCGCTCGTTGAACAGCCGTCGGGTCATCCCGTAGACGAGCGTGGTAGCCAGGAGCATTTCGACCAGGCTGACCGCGCGAGCCGCGACCAGCCCGCCGATGCTGTCGGCGGCCGCGCCGAGCACCGGGTACAGCACCGGGGCACCGGAAAAGTAGGACGGATAATCACCCTGCAGCGCAGCACCGTGCAGCCAGTGCGCGATCTCCAGGTGCCCGACGTACAGGTAAAGGGCCTCGTCCTCGAACGCGCTGTTGTTCATCCGCAGGGTCAGCAACATCTGCATGAGAAGGATCAAGGCGAGTACTGCCCGGCTTAGCCAGGTACGTCGCGGGTGGATCTGATATCGGTACGACTCTTCCCTGACCGCCGACGCGGTGATCACGTCGGGCAGGTGCATAGCGCGGGCGGAAGCGAACATCACCGTGTCCGCCTCGGCCTTCACGAATTCATCCCGCCGGGTGCGCTTCTCCTGCCCCGGCCGCAGACTGGCCACGTCCTGGCTCGACGTGGAAGGACTATCAGACTTCATCGTCACTGACCGAGCCTCACGAGAGGCATTGCGCTAAGTGCGCCAGCCGCCGCCGCGCGGACCCGCGGACGGTCCAGACTCCAGTCCACGCCGTTCTTGTAGTAGTCGAACCAAACGAACCCGAGCACGTCGCTGTTATCCTTCACCGAGCCGATCAGGCTGCTGACGCTGCTGCGCTGGTTGGAACTGGTTTCCACGGCGGTCTCTGCGATGATGAACGGCTTGGTCGTGAACTGCCTGATCTCGGTCATGGTCGGCCCGTAAACTCCGTCGAACGTATGTGGGCCGGTGACGGCGAAGTAGCCGGTCAGTCCGATCCAGTCAACGTAGGAGCCGCCCGGCCACAGGGGCTCAAGCGGCACGCCAGGCACAGGGTTGATGATGTTCGGATTCCAGACCCAGATCACGTTCGTCGCGTGGGCCGCGTCAAAAAGGTCATGGATGTGACGCCACGCCGCCACGAAGTTAGCGGCGGTGGTTCCCGCCGTCCCCCACGGGTACCAGTTGCCGTTCATCTCATGGCCGAAGCTGATCGCCACTGGCTCGCCGAAGGCATGCACTGCCCGCGCGAACCTGGTGATGTACGCATCGCTCGCGCCATTGGCGATCGACGCGACGCTCGGCGAGAACGGCTCCCATACCATGTAATACAAGGCGCCGGAGTTCAGCGCGTTCGTGGCGGCCATCGTGTCGAAGGGGCGGCCCCAGGACAGATACTGGCCGATCAGGTTCGGGTCGACGCCCACGCCCGCGGCGACCGAGCCGACGGTGCTCATGTCTTCCGGCGCGCCGCTCGCCTCAAGGCCGAAGAATTTGCCACGCGGGTCCCGGAGCTCGGAAACGGGAATCACGACCCGTGGCTTCGCAGATGACGTAGCAGCCTGGCGCGGGATCGACGCGAGCCCGGTGGGGGTTCCCCATGTCGACCCCGGCGCCCTGATCAGCCCGCAGCCGGCCAGCGCCACCGTCACGGCCACGCCGGCCAGGCACGGGGCCCACAAACTCCGGGTCATGACGCCGCCCCGTCCTTAGGCTGGATCAGGATCCGGCCTACCACGGCGAGCTGGAACACCCCGAGGGCGAAGGTAAGGAAGAAGTCGAACGCGTTCAGGGTCATCATGCGCCAGATGGCCAGCAGTGCCCAGATCGCCGAGCTCCCGAAACTCCACCCGATCAGGCCTATCCACAGACGGCGCCGACCGTCCTGTTTCTTCGAGCCGCTGCCAGACGGCTGCCAGCCGCGCAACCGTCCGCGCATCATGTCCCAGAGCGCGAACACATGTGCCCAGCCGGACAGCATCCGCACCGCCCAGGATTCCAGCCGGTAGGGCGCACGATGCCACATCGGGTAGATCACGCCAGCGTAGAAGAGCACCGGCGCGACGAAGATGATGTTCTTGAACAGCAGGAACCCTGGAGCGAAGATGAGAAGCGAGATCGCAAGGACGGGTGCGACGAATGTAAAAATAGCGGTGTACGCATAACCAGCGGTGCCCGCCAGGTAACAAAGCCTGCTGTACAGCGGCAGCGGCGCCTTCCAGAACTTCCCGTCACGCAGCAAGCTGAACGTGCCCGAGCACCAGCGATACTGCTGGTTCAGGAAGGCGATGATATTGTCGGGGCAGTTGCCGGTCGAGAGCGCTATCGGTAGGTACCTTAGCCCCCAGCCGAGCTGGTACAGGTCGAAGCCTGTGTGCAGATCCTCCGAGTGCTCGGCAAGCGACATGCCGCCATTGGCCTCAAGCGCTGCCCTGCGGTAAGCCGCACAGCTGCCAACGCAGATCGCGCCGCCCTTGCGCGCGCGCGTCGTCTGGATGGATCGGTAGAACAGCTCCTGGATCGCCCCGCCGCCACGCTCGACCCAGGTCTGCTCGTCCTCGACGTGAAAAAACTGCGGCGTTTGAACGATCCCGACGTCCGGGAAGAGCGCGAAGTACGGCAGCGTCTCATCGAGCAGGTCCTTGCGAGGAGCGAAGTCAGCGTCCAGCAGGAGGATGAACTCGCCGTCGGAGATCTCGAACCCGTACCTGAGATTGCCCGATTTCTTGTACCAGCCACGGTCCGGTCGGGTGGCGTAAGCGAACCCGAGCTCGCGCGCCAGCGCCTTCGCCTGCGGGTTGGCACCGTCGTCAAGCACGTACGGCGTGAGCTTGCCCTTGTAGCCGGCCCGCAGCGCCGCGACGTGGGTCCAGCTGTTGCGAAGCAGGTCGATCGGCTCACCGCAGACCGGCAGGAACACGTCGACAGACGGGTACCACAACGGCAGCCAGCTGGACACGATCTTCTTGTGCTCGGCCAGATCGAAGCCCTTGCCTATTCCGTCTGCGATAAGCGACACCAGGAAGGTAACCAAGCCGATCGCCACGAAGGGCGCGTACAGCAGGAACCAGGGCGAGTCCTCGAACATCCGGAACTGGCTGTACAGCAGCGGCGGGAAGGTAAGCAACTGGCAGACGGTCAGGATCCAGGTGTGCCGCCGGACGTAGGAGTATTTCTCGGTTTCTGAAGGCGGAACCGGCAGCACCTGGCTGCTGTGCCGCGGGGTGCCGACCGGGATCCGGAGCAGGTCGAGGCTGGTTTGATAGAGAACCTCGTTGGCCGGGGCAGCGGACTCGGGCGGGGCAGCGGTCCTGGGAGCGGTAACGGTCTCGGCCCGGGCGGCGTTTCCGAGAAAGGAGGCGTTGAGGGGAGGAGCTGCCGCCTTCGCCGGAGCGGCCGTCTTGGCCGGGGCAGCACGACGGGGCTTGCGGTGCCGCGGACCGTGCACGGGCGGAATCTGCGGCGCGGCCGGACCCGAACGCGACTCAACCACCGGACGCAAGCCGTCGATCGCGGTCTCGTCCAAGGACACTCCAGTTCCACGCTGTAACAGACGCGCGCTACCGCGTCTGGCCCCCGAACTTAGCCGTAATGATCCGTTATCCTACGGATCAAGGTGCGCCCGAGTTGGGCACATCGGCAGAAAGGGGACATTCGTTCTATCTGTCGCCTACGGGACTGTGAGTCCGGTTTAGCATCGTGCGAGCCGTCTGAGGGATGCGGTGGGCCCAGCGAGCCCGGCGATGGCCGGGTCGGAGTGCGGGGCGCCGTAGGCGTCCCCTGGATGTGCGAAGGGCCAGACGTCGCTAGCACGACAGACGCGGCAGCGACATTGACTGAGTGTCCTTCACCAGCCTAAAAGGAGCCAGCACATGAGCCCGGTCATCATCGTCGCCACCGCCTTCCCGATCCCCGAGCACAGGGCGGAGGTCATCGCGGCCTTCGAGGCCGCCATCGCGCGCGTCCACGACGACGAGGCCGGCTGCGAGCTTTACGCGCTGCACGAGGGACGCGACCGGCTGGTCATAATCGAGAAGTACGCGTCGCAGGATGCGGTGGCGGAGCACATCAAGGGCCAAGGGCTGGCCGCGCTGCGCGTCGCGCTCGAAGGCAAGCTCAGCGCGCCGATGGATGTGCAGACCCTCGTCGCACACCCCGCGGGGACGCCGGCCAAGGGCGCGCTGTAAGCATCAGGCCGGATCAGGCAGGATCAGGTAATGGGCAACAAGTGGTTCGAGACCGTGGCGGTGGCGCAACGCCGGGCCAAGCGCCGGCTCCCCAAGTCGGTGTACGGCGCGTTGGTCGCGGGGGCCGAGCAGGGGATCACCGCCCGGGACAACGTCGCCGCGTTCGCCGAGCTCGGCTTCGCGCCGCACGTCGCGGGGCTGCCCGCGGCGCGCGACATGGCCACGACCGTCATGGGCCAGCCGGTCTCGCTGCCGGTGATCATCTCGCCGACCGGGGTGCAGGCCGTGCACCCCGACGGTGAGGTCGCGGTCGCCAGGGCCGCGGCGGCCCGCGGCACCGTGATGAGCCTGAGTTCGTTCGCCAGCAAGCCGATGGAAGAGGTCGTGGCCGCCAACTCCCAGACGTTCTTCCAGATGTACTGGGTGGGGGACAGGGACACGATGGCGGCCCGGATGGAGCGCGCCCGCACGGCCGGCGCGGTCGGGCTGATCGCCACCCTGGACTGGTCGTTCTCGTTCGGCCGGGACTGGGGCAGCCCGCACATCCCGGAGCGGATGACGCTGCGCGAGATGATCAAGATGGCGCCAGAAGGGCTGTCCCGGCCGTCCTGGCTCATCGAATGGGCCAGGACGGGGAAGTTCCCTGACCTCACCGTGCCCAACCTGCCCGTCGGCGGCGCGCCTGCGCCCACGTTCTTCGGCGCGTACGGGCAGTGGATGGCGTCCACCCCGCCGTCCTGGGACGACGTGACCTGGCTGCGAGAGCAGTGGGGCGGCCCGTTCATGCTCAAGGGCGTTACGAGGATCGACGACGCCAAGCGCGCGGTGGACGCCGGGGTTACCGCGATCTCGGTTTCCAACCACGGCGGCAACAACCTGGACGGCACCCCCGCCACGATCCGGCTGCTGCCGGACATCGCGCAGGCGGTCGGCGACCAGGTGGAAGTGCTGCTCGACGGCGGCGTCCGGCGCGGCGGCGACGTGGTCAAGGCGCTCGCGCTCGGCGCTCGCGCCGTGCTGATCGGGCGCGCCTACCTGTGGGGACTGGGCGCCGCCGGCCAGGCCGGCGTGGAGAACGTCCTTGACCTCATGCGCAGCGGCATCGACGCGTGCCTGCTCGGCCTGGGCCGCTCCTCCATCCGCGACCTGAGCCGCGACGACCTGGTGATCCCGCCGGGCTTCACCCGGCGCCTCGGCGGCTAGCGGAAGATAGAGGCCATGTCTCATGCGATGCGTTTCACCCACGACAACCTCCCGCAGCGGGTCTGCTTCGGTTCCGGAGAGGCCGCGGCGAACCTTCGCCGCCAGGTTGAGAGCCTCGGCGCGTCCAGGGTGATGGTGATCGCGGCCAAAGCGGAAGAGGGGCTCGCCGACGAGGTCACCGCCGAACTTCCCGTCGTGGTTCGCCACGACGACGTGGTCATGCATGTGCCGGTCGAGGTCGCGGAACGGGCCCGTGAGGCCGCCGCCGCGGCAGGTGCGGATGCCCTGGTCAGCGTGGGCGGCGGCTCCACGACCGGGCTGGCCAAGGCGATCGCGCTGACCGCGGGCCTGCCGATCGTGGCCGTGCCCACCACCTACGCGGGCTCGGAAGCGACGCCGGTGTGGGGCCTCACAGAAGGGGCCCGCAAGACCACGGGCGTCGACCCGGTCGTGCTGCCGAAGGTCATCGTCTACGACGCGACCCTTACGATGACGCTGCCGGTGCCGATGAGCGTGGCCTCCGGGCTGAACGCGCTCGCGCACTGCGTCGACTCGATGTGGGCGCCCAACGCCGACCCGATCAACGCCGCGTTCGCCGCCGAGGGCATCAGGTCGCTGGCCGCCGGGCTGCCGAAAGTGGTAGCCGACCCGCTCGACCTCGAGGGCCGCGAGCAGGCGCTGTACGCGGCGTACCTGTCCGCAACGGCGTTCGCCTCGGCCGGCTCCGGGCTGCATCACAAGATCTGTCATGTCCTCGGCGGTGCCTGCAACCTGCCGCACGCCCAGACCCACGCGATCGTGCTCCCGTACGTACTGGCCTTCAACGCCCCGGCGGCACCTGAGGCGGAACGCCGGATCGCCCTGTCGTTCGGCACCGGGTCGTTCGGCACCGGGTCGTTCGGCACCGGGACGGCGCTCGACGGGCTACAGGCGCTCAGGCAGGAACTGGACGCCCCCCGCGCGCTGCGCGACATTGGCCTCATAGAAGATGCCATCCCCGACGCGGCCGACGCGATCCTGCCCGCCGTCCCGCCGTCGAACCCGCGCCCGGTGACCGCCGACGACCTGCGCGCACTGCTGCGCGCCGCCTGGTCAGGCGCCGACCCGACTACGTGACCCGCGCTATTTCGCGTCCCGCCACCAGTAACTCCAGAGTGAGCTGACTGTCTTCGAGGCCGCGATCCGGCTCCGGTACTCGCGTTCGCCCACGTGGCGCATCATCGTCCTGCCGCCGAATTGCAGGCCCACGAATACGCCGACGCCGTTCCTGCCCGGATGAATGTCCCGTACAGCTGCCAATAGCCAGATGGATGTCCCATTGATCTGCCTAGGCGCGGGTGCGGGTCCGGGTGCGGGTGCGGGTCCGGGGGCGCGGACGGGGCGGGCGCACGGGCGGTGGCGGCCAAGACCGGCGAGCCGGTGCTACCGCGCAAGACATGAGCCGCTATGCTGCCGTCTGGCCGTAGAACGTCGGTATTCTCACCATTGGCCAAGTTTTCTTACAGGAGTGCCCATGCGTTCCACCGTCCCCGCACTCGCTTGCACCGTGGCTGGGACGCTTGCGCTGCTCGCGCTCCCCGCGACCGCCGGCCGCGCGGACTCGGCGGCCACGCTGCCGCAGCTGACCGGCTTCCACCAGATGGTGGTCGACAGCGCGAACGGATACGTCTTCCTGAGCGAGGGGATCAGCAGCGAGTCGCTGCTCAGCGGCGCTAGCAACTCGACCGCCATCGTTGTCACCGACCTGACGGGAGCCTACGTCACCACCCTCGACGCCGGCGACGGCGTGGAGGGCCTGGCCCTCTCGTCGGACGGCAACACGTTGTACGCGGCGCTCGCCGCGACCGACCAGGTCGCCGCCATCGACGTCGCCAAAGGGTCGATCACCGCGACGACGACAACGCCGACCCAGACCCTCTACAACCTCGGCACCGGCGATGTCCCGTACAGTGTCGCCCTGCAAAGCGGCGATATCTGGGTGAGCTACGACACCGGCACCGCCGGCTCTGGCGGCATCGGCGCCATCGACCCGACGGGGCCGACGTTCGACGCGAGCGCCGTTCCCTCCGAATACTGGTACTACGCCCCAGACCTCGCCGCCGACCCCGCCGACAGCAGCAATGTCCTGGCCGCCGCCGAGCCCGATATGATCCCTGCCCCCGCCTACACCTTCGGTACCGGGACCGACCCTGGCACGGCGCTGGCTAGCGCGTCGACCGGCCTTGGGAACGGGAGTGAGGGAACCACGTGCTCGACTGAAAGTCAGATCCTAGTCCTCTCCGGTGGCTCCCAGTTCGTCGCGGCGTGCTCTTACCCCGCTTACGTGTACATGTACAGCACCACGGACCTGGCCAACCCGGTGACCACGGGCCCCACCTTTAAGGGCCCAAGTACCGGCAAGCCGAACGCGATCGCGATTGGCTCGACCGGCACGGTGGCCGTTGGCTTCGGCTCGACCATCGACGTTTACCAGTCCGACGGCACCCTGCTGAACGTCGTGAGCCTGCCCGGGGCAGCGGGGGTCGCCAACGCGGGGCTGGCATGGTCGGCCGACGGCACCGAACTGTTCGCGGTGACGGACAACGCTGGGAGCTACTCGCTCACGGTTTACGACAATCCGACCGTGACCGGGTCCACGCTCATGCTGAGCGGCCCGTCAAGTGCCGTCATCGACACCAGCCTGACGCTCAACGGCAGCCTCACGCTGGTCAACGGCGCCGCACTTCCGGCCGGCACCACGGTTACCATCACCCGCAGCGGGCCAGGCGGCACCGCCAGCCCGCAATCCGTGACGGTCGCGTCCAACGGCAGCTTCACGTTCACCGACACCCCGGCGGTGACGGGGAACTACACCTATACCGCCAATTACGCCGGAGACACCACGACAAGCGCCGCGTCGGCGACGTTCTCCGTGCCGGTTGTCCTGAACACGGCGAGGATCAGCCTGAGCAGCCCTGGGGTTGTCACGTTCGGGGCCAACGTCACGGTCGCCGGGAAGCTGTCGCTGACCACGGGCGCCCCGGCCACGGGAACCAAGCTCACGGTGGTCAGGACCGAGACTGGCAGCTCCGCCACCAAGACGTTCGACGTCTCCACCGGAGCCGGCGGCAGCTTCACGGTGACCGACCCTCGTCCGGCGATAGGCAAGTACACCTACACCGCCAGCTACGCCGCCAACAAGACGACCACCGCGGCCAAGACCGCGCTAACCGTTGCCGTCGCGCGCACAACCCCGTCCCTGGCGATCAAGACGAGCGCGGCGAACACCACGTACGGCGACAAGGTCACCGTCACCGCCACCCTGGGCCCGACGCTCGCGGACCGCTGGGTCGGGATCTACGCCGGGCCCGTCGGTCAGGCGAAGAAGCTGGTCAAGCTGGCCAAGGTCAACGCGCAGGGCAACCTGTCAGTCAGCTACACGCTGTCAAGGAACACCACGTTCTACGCCGTCTTCTCCGGCGACGCGCACAACGCGCCACGGACGGTCAGCCGAGGCGTCGGCGTCTACGTGCAGGTCTACATGTCCAACAGCGGCTACTTCAAGACCGTGAAGATCAGCGGGGTCTCCTACCGCGTGTACCACCACACCGCGCACCTCAACACCTACGTGCGGGTCGTGCCCAACAAGGCAGGCGAGTGCATCGACCTCGAGGTGCAGCAGTACTCCAGGAAGGCCGGCTGGTTCGCCAACGAGACCTTCGGCTGTTTCACGCTCAACAAGGCCAGCGTGGTCTCCACCTACGTGATCCTGGTCCAGGCGAGCGGCGCCCAGTACCGGATGCGCGCCGACTATATCCACGGCAAGGACGGCACCAACCTCAGCACCGACGGCTCCTGGTTCTACTTCGAGGTCGTGAACTAGAACGTTAGGGAGTAAGCCCGGTTCGTTCAGAAGAAATAGGGTTTTAACCGTGGTGCTACGAGCGGTTATCGTGGGCGGCGGGATCGGAGGGACCGCCGCGGCGCTCGCGCTGGCGCGAGCCGGGATCGACGTGCGGGTGTACGAGCAGGCGCGGCAGCTCACCGAGGTCGGAGCCGGCGTCTCGCTCGCGCCGAACGGGCTGCGGATGCTGGACAGGCTCGGGATTGGCGATGGGATCCGCCGGCGCGGCGCGCGGTACCTGTCGACCGAGCTGAGGCTGTCGGACGGCCGGCCCGCACGTTACGAACCGCATCAGTGGTCCCGGCCGGGACGGAACGTGGGCATCCACCGGGCCGACCTGCTCGGGCTGATCGTGGAGCAACTGCCGCCGGGCACGGTGCGGACGGAGCACCGGTGCACGGAGTTCAGCCAGGACGCCGACGGCGCCACCGTTGGCTTCGACAACGGCGCGTCGGCCACCGCGGACGTTGTGATCGGGGCGGACGGCATCCACTCCGTGTTGCAGGGGTTCGTAGTGGAGCCTGCTGAGCCCATCTTTTCCGGAGTGGTGGCCCATCGGGGCCTGGTGCCGCGCCTGGACGCGTACCCGCCGGACACGATGTGCATGTGGGTCGGCGAGGGACAGCATTTCCTGGTGTTCCCTGTGCGCGCCGGGGAGCTGCTGAACTACGTGGGATTCGTGCCCTCTGACACGTCCGTTCGCGAGTCGTGGTCGGCGGGCGGCGACCCGACCGCGCTGGCCGCGCGGTTCGCCGGCTGGGACCCGGTGATCGGGGAGGTCATCGCCGCGATCAGCCGGCCGGGCGGCAGCGGCTTCCTGTGGGGAATGTACGACCGCGCGCCGCTGCCGCGGTGGAGCGACGGACGGCTGACGCTGCTCGGCGACGCGGCTCATCCGATGCTGCCGCACCTTGGCCAGGGCGTGAACCAGGCGCTCGAGGACGCTGTGGCGCTGGCGACGCTGCTCGGCTCGTGCGCGGGCCCGGCCGGCGTGCCGCGGGCGCTGGCCGGCTACGAGGAACTGCGCCGGGAGCGGACGGCGCGCGTGCAGCTTGGCTCACGGCGCAACGGCGCCGGATACGACAGCTCGGGCAGTCAGCTGACTGACCGGCGATGGATCTATGAATACGACGCGTGGGCTGAGGCCGCCGCGCTCGTTTCGGCAGCGGGCTCCCCATGATTTTTCCGAACGGAGGCGTGGTGACCGCGCCGTCGCCAGGCAGTCACCACGCCGCGTCCTGACCTAATTGTTCTGAACCAATTACGGAATGGACACCGAGGTCCAGGTGTGCCCGGCGTTCACGGTCTTCACCAGGCCCTTGCCGTAGGCGATGTACGGGTTGCCATAGAAGTGAACGGCGTAACCGGTGGTGCTGCTGACGTAGGCCAGGTCATTGAAGCCCAGGCCGCCGTCGAAGAACTCCTTCTGCGTCCAGGTCTTGCCGCTGTTGACCGTCTGGTAGAAGAAGCTGGCGCCGCTGGCCGCGTTGATCGTGATCACGCTCGGACGGGACACTGGCATCGCCAGCCCGTAGATCTGTCCCGCCAGCGGCGGATACCCCGGCACCAGGTGGAAGGTCCGCCCGCCGTTGGACGACGTGAAGACCTCCTTGTAGGAAAGGCCCGGCTGCGGGTCACCCTGGTTCGAGCACGCGATCGCGACGTCCTTCACAGAGGCCGCCGCCACCTCACTCCCGGCCGGGTAGTTGCGCGGGCACGCGAACGAGAGCTTGGACCAGCTCTTGCCGCTGTTGGTGGTCGTCCAGATGTCGGGCGCGACGCCGGTCCAGGCGGAGTGGCCGAACGACGTCAGCGTGATCACCGGGGCAACCTTGGACACTTTGGACCACTTGCCGCTGCCCACGGCGCTCTCGTACAGATGGGCCTGGTAGGGACCTTCGGTGGCCGGCTCCACTGCCGCGTACGCCTCCCCGCCCGAGGTGGCCATCATGTACACCACTCCGGGCAGCTTGACGCTGTTCCAGTGCTTGCCGCCGTTGGTGGTCGCCCACAGCGCCGGGCCGGACAGCCAGCCGTCGTTGGCGTTGGCGAACACGACCTCGCTCACCCCGGTCGCCGGGGTATCGCTGTCGCGTTCCGTCAGCTTGACCGCTGGCGCGTTCACCGCCGTCCAGTGCTTGCCGCCGTTCGTGGTCTTCTCAACCAGGGCCTTGCACGGCAGGATGCTGCAATGACGCGCGCCGAGCACGAACCCGGTCTGCGCCGACACGAAGCTCGCCGACTGCGTCTCGAACCCAGGCGGAGGCGGCGGAGTTCCGCTCCCCGGCTGCGCCGAGGCGCTCCCCGCCCCGACGGCGAGGAGCAATGCGGGCACGGCGCCGAGCGCCAGTACCCTCCCGAGTGACATCTTCATGACTCGAGTCCTCTTGTCTTTCTGCGTCACGTGCGGACGCTATAACCACTGACGCCGCAAGGGCGTCGTCGGTTGCAGACAATAATGGACATTCCGGCCCAAGAATTCGCAGAGGAGCAGCCAGTGATAAGCGTTACGCCGTTCCGGCTATTTGACGGGAACTGCGCCGGTAAGTACGGCGTGCCCTGGTTCTTCCGGGGCGGGCGCGGGTGAACGGCGCGTATCCCGACCTTTTCGCCGCGATCGCGGCCGCGTCCGCCACCCTGACCGGCCTGCTGTTCGTCGCGTTGTCGGTGACTCCGAGCCGACGGGCGCGCTCTGGTTCCCCTGTCATCCAGCAGCTCCGTGCGGCGGCCGCCCTCCAGGCGTTCACGAACGCGCTCGCGGTCTCGCTGTTCGGGCTCGTCCCCGACACCAACGTCGGCTATCCGGCGGTGGTCCTCGGCGTCATCGGGATCGCGTTCACCGCCGCCGCGGTCCGGTCGGTCGCGGCCAGCCAGGCCACAACACCTCAGAAACTTCGGCAGCTTGAACTTGTCGTCGTACTCCTGCTCATCTTCGGCACCGAACTGATAGCGGGCATCATGCTGCTGGCTCAGCCGCGCTCAACCGGGCCGGCCCAGGGGATCGGCTACGCCCTCATCGCGTCGGTTCTCGTCGGCGTCGCGCGCGCCTGGGAGCTGGTCGGAGAGGTGGACACCGGCATCCAGAACTCACTCGCCACGCTGGTCGGCCGCACCCGCGCGCTGGACGCCGGGAACGCCGATCCCGACGGGAAGGGCGACGGGGCTTCCGACGGGAAGGGCGACGACCAAGGCTGATATTCGTTCGAGCCGTCCTGGGCTGTGGTCTAACCTCGTGCATGTGGCTCGAGATGAACGCGGAGTGACGCCGCAAAGCGAAGACTTCTCCGCCTGGTACAACGAACTGGTCCTCAAGGCGGAGCTCGTGGACCGCGGCCCGGTCAAGGGCACGATGGTCATCCGCCCCTACGGCTACCGGATCTGGGAACTGCTGCAGTCCGATCTGGACCGGCGGATCAAGGAGACCGGGCACCAGAACGCATACTTCCCGCTGCTCATCCCGCAGAGCTACCTGCAACGTGAGGCAGAACACGTTGAGGGGTTCGCGCCGGAGCTCGCGGTCGTGACGCACGCTGGCGGTAAGCCGCTTGAGGAGCCACTCATCGTCCGGCCCACTTCAGAGACCGTCATCGGCGAGTACATGGCCAAGTGGATCAGCTCGCACCGCGACCTGCCCTTGCTGCTCAACCAGTGGGCGAACGTGGTCCGCTGGGAGCTGCGGCCGCGGCTGCTCCTGCGCACGACAGAGTTCCTCTGGCAGGAGGGCCACACCGCGCACGTGGACGAGGCGGACGCGATGCGCGAGACGATGCTCGCGCTGGACACGATCTACGCGCGTGACGCCCGCGAGCTGGCCGCCATGCCGGTCATCGAGGGTGAGAAGACACCGGGTGAGCGGTTCGCGGGCGCGGTCCGCACGTTCACGATCGAGGGCATGATGCGAGACGGCCGGGCGCTGCAGTCCGGCACGTCGCACTACATGGGCACGAACTTCGCCCGGGCGTTCGGCATCCAGTACACGGGCGAGGACGGCCGCCTCAGCTACGCGCACACCACCTCGTGGGGCATGAGCACCCGGATGATCGGCGGCGTGATCATGACCCACGGCGACGACAAGGGCCTGGTGCTCCCGCCACGGGTCGCGCCGTACCAGGTGGTCATCGTCCCGATCGGCCGCGGCGGGCAGTCCGCCGAGGTCATCGCGGCCGCCGTGGCGCTGTCTCAGCGGCTGGCCGACGCGGGGATCCGGGCGCACGTAGACGACCGGCCGCAGCTGTCGCCGGGATTCAAGTTCAACGACTGGGAACTGCGCGGCGTACCGATCCGGCTGGAGCTAGGCCCCCGCGACCTGGCCGCAGGCACCGCGGTGATGGCCCTGCGGCTCGAGCGGCGGCCCGGCGGGTCCAAGGAGTCGATCTCGCTGGACGGCGCGCCAGCGCGGCTGGCCGACGAACTGGAGGCGTTCCAGGAGTTCCTGTTCGAGCGGGCGACGGCGTTCCGGGACGAGCACACGGTCACTACCGACCAGTGGGACGACTTCGCCAAGGCGGTGGCCACCGGCTGGGCCCGCGCGCTGCACTGCGGCTCGCAGGAGTGCGAGGAGGAGATCAAAACCGCGACCGGGGCCACGGCCCGCTGCATCCCGCTGGACGCGGAGCCGGAATCCGGCCCCTGCATCCTCTGTGGCCGAGCATCGGCGTACGGCAAGCGGGTCATCTTTGGCCGCGCCTACTAACCGCGGTCGGCAGCGCCATTGTGGATAGCTTCTCTGTGGGTGGCTTCGCTCTGTTCCTGATACGCAGGCTGCTCGGGATCGTGGTCCTGGCCTGGATCGTGACCCTGGCCGCCTTCGGGCTGTTCCGGCTCGGGGTGCCAAGCGAGCTCGCTGACACGCAGATCAACGCGCAGCTTGGCCAAGGGGAGTCCGCCTCCTGGCAGTACGCGCACTACGTGCTGAGGCTGCTGCACGGCGACCTCGGCCAATCGCTGACCGTCGGGGTGTCGGTCGACACCCTGCTGTGGAGAGCGCTGCCGCCGACACTGTCGCTGCTCATCGGCGGGATCCTGCTGTGGCTGGCCGCCGGGGTCATCGCGGGCATGGTGAGCGCGCTGCGAGCGGGTTCCTGGGTCGACAGGACCGTAACAGGCGCGACCCTGACGGCGGCGGTCGTCCCGACGTTCCTCGTCGCCGTGCTGCTGCTCGACGTGTTCTCCTACATCGCCCGGACCGGATTCTTGTGGATGCAGCCCGGCTACGCGCCGCTCAGCCACGACCCGGGACAGTGGCTCGGCCGGATGATATTGCCCTGGATCGCGCTCGCCGCCGCGCAGGCGGCCCTGACAGCCAGGCTGACACGGACAGCCACCCTGGATGTCCTCGCCGAGGACTACATCCAGACGGCGCGCGCCAAGGGGCTATCGCGGCGGCGGGTCTTCTGGTACCACGTGCTGCGCCCTTCGCTCGTTGCCGTGATCCCCAGCGTCGGCGTTGGCCTCGGCACGCTGCTCGGGTCCGCGGCCATCGTCGACCAGACGTTCGCACTCGGCGGGATCGGCCAGGCGCTCCTGATCGCGGCCAAAGATGACGACCTCATGGTCATCATGGGAACCGTGCTCATCACGGTGATCCTGATCTCGCTCGTCAACCTGATCGTCGACATCTGCCAGTCGGCCCTAGACCCCCGGGTGCACCTCACCTAGTCGGGCGGCCTGGCAAGTTACCACGCGTTACCCCCGCGGAAGGAATTCACGGTGATGGGCTGGGCCGGAAAGCACACGGCAATCGTGACCGGAGCCAATCACGGCATCGGGGCGGCGACCGCGGAATCGCTCGGCGAACGTGGCTGCGCGGTGTTGTGTACGTTCTTTCGCGTCAGCGATCCGCCAGATCCTGGCACGCCGCAGGCGTACCGCGACAAGCGCGCCCAAGACGCGGAGGAAGTCGTTGACCGTCTCCGGGCCGCCGGGGCGCAGGCGCTGGCGATCGAGGCTGATCTGGCCGACCCAGCCACCCCGAAGCGGTTGTTCGACACCGCCGAGGAGCGACTCGGCCCCGTGGACATCTTGGTTAACAACGCGACCGGCTGGCTCGCTGACACCTTCGCCGCCAGCGACACGGATCGGCACGGCAGGTCGCTGGCGCCGGTCAGCGCCGCGACCTGGGAGCGTCAGTTCAAGGTCGACGCGATGGGTGCGGCGCTGATGATCGCTGAGTTCGCCCGGCGTCATATCGACCGCGGCGCCGACTGGGGCCGCATTATCGGGCTCACTTCGGGCGGTGATCTCGGGTTTCCCGAGGAAGTCTCCTACGGCGCGGCTAAGGCGGCCCAGACGAACTACACCATGTCGGCAGCGCTGGAACTGGCGCCGTTCGGGGTCACGGCCAACATGGTGTACCCGCCGGTGACCGACACGGGCTGGGTCACCGACGCCGTCCGCCAGGAGGTCGCGGCGCGGCGCGAGCTCGTGCACGTAGCCACGCCGGCCGAGGTCGCCGAGGTGATCGCCTTCCTGGCCTCCGATGCCGCCGCGCTGATCACCGCGAATGTGATCACGCTGCGCTGACGGGCGCGGGCCGACACCGTCACTGGAACGCGCGGTCGTCGCTGCGGTCGTCGGCGACCAGGTGGGCGTCGTAGATCCCGGCCCGGGCCAGCCGCCGCCGCGGACGGGCCCTGGCCACCGCGATGTCGATGGACTCCGGCCGGTTGTCGATGTCGGCGACGGCCATCGCCGGACGCCGTCGTTCGGGCACCGGGCGGCCCGGTGGCCGTCCGGGGCGATGGTCCCCGCGGGCGGAGGCGGAGCCGGAGGGGCGGCGGCGCCGTGCTGCGCGGACATGGCGAAGCTGACCCACAGGCCGTTGGTGGCGGCGTGGGCCTGCGCCTCGGCGGCGAAGGCCGCCGTCCCGTCGGGGGTCTGGCCTGGCCCCGTGGAGATGAGGACGCCGTCGACGTCGAGCCGCTCGTATTCGGCGAACACCTCGGGGAAGTATGCCCATCGCGCAACCGAAGCGCAGGCCGTCGACCTCGAAGGTGACCGGGCCTGGCCGTCATCCGGCCTTCGTCCACGTCTCGGCCACAGCTTCCCCAGCAAGCCTGCCCGAGACGGACGGACCAGGATGGCGGCCCGAGATCAGGAGTCCCTTTGCCTCTCTAGCGGACCGGGCTGGGGCCGGTCGGCGGAGGTTCGGCGTGGGCCACGCCGAACCTCGGACTGGCCAGGCCCGAGAAGCGTGTCAACCCTCCGTACCGCCCCCGGTACCGTCCTCCGTACCGCCCTCCGTGCTGCTGCGTGCCGTCACGAGACCCGTGACCACGCTAGCGCGAATCGGCCGCCCGAGTCGTTCGTAAATTGCCTCGAATTCGCGCGCAAGGGCTTGCCGCTGGCCCGGTGAAAGCCGAGCGTAATACGACATCGTGCTAATCAGCGCAGTGAGCTCGTCTGGAGTGTGCTCGACGAGTTTTGGCATAAGAGCCACCTGCACATCGCCAAACAACCCGCTGGCATAGTCTTGCGCTATGTCATAGCTGCCGAACCAGGCCCAGACCTCGGAGACGTTGCCGCGGCGTTGCTCCATCCCGGCGAGCGTGCCGTCGAGATCCCGGTAGACCGGCCAGTTAGCGGCCATGTCCGGGGCGACCTTTTTGATGGCAGCCAGGGATGCGTCCTGATCGGGCTTGGTTCGCGGCTCCTCAAGTCCGCAGTATTGCACGAGGGCGAGCGTCCCACCGGGAACAAGTACGTCAGCGACTTTCTGCCAGCTAACCTTAGGGTCAATCCAGTGAAACGCGGACGCGGAGAACACGGCCGCGAACCGCTGCCGGGGAAGCAATGCATCCTCAAACTGCGCGTTCACGAATTCCACGGCTTCGGCACTTTCCAGGTTCTGTCTGGCGAGTGCTATGAGGCGGTGGCCTGGTTCGATTGCGGTGACGTGCAGGCCCCGGGCGACAAGGCTGCGCGTCAGCTGGCCGCTCCCGCAGCCGACCTCGAGCACATGATCACCGCTGCCGATCCCCGCGACCCGACAGGCCTGGTCGACGAGTTCGTCAGGATAGGCGGGACGGCGGCGGTCGTACTCGTCCGCGACCTCATCAAAAACCTTGCCGTAACGACGTGCGGTTGATCCCGGTAGCCCCGTCATTCACTGGCCTCCGTTCGTGGGCGGCACTGCCTGCCCGCAGTGCGAGCCAACCTTAGTCCTGACACATGCGACGCACGGCCCGGCGCGCCGGCGCCCGGACCCGACCGCCGATCGTCGAGCTAACCCCTTGACAGGAGCTATCAAAGTGATATCACATTAGTAGGTCATCATCAGGTGGCCGACACCACAGCCCGAAGGAGGGCATCCCGATGAACGCATCCGACGACAACACCGCTGCGAAGGGCCTGGGCGGATGGTGGCAATCTCCCCCGCGACGCGGCATGCAGCGCCTGATCAACCCATGGGCGTTCCGCCACCTTCGCCTCTTTGGGGTCGGGCATGTTGCCGGTGGCGGTATCCAGGCTGCCGCGGGCCTCGTGTGCCTCGCGTACGGCGTCAACGGATGGGCGGCGTTCTTCCTGGCTATCGCGGCGCTGAACCTCGCGGGCGGCTACTGGTACCTCACCATCGATCGCTCCGCGACTGTCCCAGCCTGAGCCTGTTCAGACTGGGGCAGTCGCACGGACTTACGGGTCGCGCGCAGGGATCGGATCGGAAAGCCCCGCCCGCCACGCAGGCGCCTGGAAGGGGTCGGCAAAGTACTGGGTCTCGTGCGCTACCAGATCGCCGGTGAACTCCATGATGCTCACCGCGTCGGTCGGCACGCCGTCGTAGGTGATCACGACCTCGCTCACCCAAAGGTCGCCACCGCCCCGGATCCGCTGGACGGTGAAGTGGCGCTCGGCCGGGTGCCCACCGCGTTGCGCCTGGATCTTTGACCGTCCACGGAAGCGCTCCCCCGACTGCGGGTAGTCAAGGATCGCGTCCTCAGCGTAGATAGCGTGCTCCGTGTCGGCGTCTCCGGACTCGGAGGCCTCCCAGTGCTGCTGTACACGGGCACGGGTCCTGGTGTCACGATCCGTAGTCCTGTCCACCTCAGTCACGCTAGCAGGCAGGAAAACTCACCGCCCGTGCGATCCCCAGCCCGTGATTACGCGTGGGAACATTTGCTCTCCTTCCGGCTGGCGGGGGTGCGGGAGTCTTCGGCCGACTTGGGCCTCCAGGGTTATGGTGTCGCAATGGCATGCCGCATTACGGAGTTGATCCTTGACTGCCGGAACCCCGAAGTCCTCGCGGATTTCTGGTGTCACGTGCTCGGCTTCGTCGTCCTGGAGACCTACGAGGACGGCAGTGTTGAGATCGGCCCGGCGGGCACCGACCCGGACGATCCAGGCCTGACGCTCATCCTCAGCCTCAGTACCGAACCGAAGCAGACCAAGCTTCGCCTTCACTTCGACGTCAACGCCGTCGACCGCAGCCAGGACGAGGAACTGCAGCGTCTCTTCCAACTCGGCGCCCGAACGGCCGACGTGGGACAGACCGGGGAGGAATCCTGGCACGTACTCGCCGACCCCGAGGGCAACGAATTCTGTCTTCTGAGCAGAACGGTGAAACCCGGAAGCGGGCCGCGGTGAAGGCGTCCGTCATCGCGTGCAGCGGCCGGGTCCAGAACCTCAGGAGGGCGCTCTGGCTGCCCACGGTCCACTCTGCGGTGTGGCTGTAGGTCGCGAAATAGTCGGGCTCACGGCCGTCGCCGGTCACATAGCCGTGCTCGATAGCTTCGCGGTGCGTCAACGGACACGATGAGCCGTCCGCCAGGCTTGAGCACGCGCCGCAGCTCGGCAAGCGCGGACCGCCAGTCCTCCAGGTAGTGCAACCAGGAAGCCGTGACGTCGTCGAACATGCCGTCCGGGAACGGAAGCGGATCGCCCAGCTCGGCCACTCGCAGGTCCGCGTCGTCACCGAGCCGCCGCCGACCAGCGCTAGCATCCCGGCGCGGCTACCGCGGCATCGGTTCGCCGCTTCCCGCCAGGGCAAGCGTGTCGGACATGCCATCCCCGGTCCACGAGGCGTTTCAGACTGCCGGTCGCAGGAGGAGTGATAGGCCGCATGGGAACACAAGCTCGTTTGCGCCGCCCTCAGGGCTGGCCGACAATTGACACCGATGAGCGCGGTTCAGATCACCGGCATGTCCGGCACTGGGAAGACCACGATCGCCGTTGTACTTGCCCGCCAGGGCCTGGCAGCCATCGATGCCGACGACGACCATTTGCTCTCCCGGAACATTGACTCCGACGGCAACGTGGTAGAAGACGTGGCAGTCCCGGACTTTGCCTGGCTTGCCCGGCGTAGCTGGGAGTGGAATCCGGCCCGCCTGGACGAACTGATCGGTGCCGCGGCACCAGCGACGCTCCACGTCTGCGGCTGCGCGGACAATGAGCTGGAGTTGGCCGATCGCTTCACTCAGGTGTTCTTGCTGGAGATTGATGAGCCCACGATGCTGGCACGACTGGCAAGCCGGGACAAGCAATTCGGCCGCATCGGAGACACTCGCGAGTACCAGCGCCGCAAGCTGCCTGAATATCAGAGCCGTTTGCGTGCATCCGGGGCGATTCCCATCGACGCCAGGCGGCCCTTGGACCAAGTGGTGGACGCGATACTCTCCCACATGGTGGGTCGCTCCGCCGCGCGCCGAGCCGGCAAGCCGGGCAATCGGCCCGGCAGGCCCGCCAGACCCTAGAACCCGTCAAACGCCACCTGAATCCAATCGTCAACCATCAGTTGGACCTAGGCATCGCAGCTTAGGCAATGTGGCGAGTGGCAGGTTACGGTACAAAACCGCACTACCCCTTGGCTGACGACAGCCTCCCCTGCGGATTAAGAGTCCGCTGCTCTGTTTCATTTTTCTGCCTGAGCTGGTGTCTTGCGATGCCGGTACGTACCGCCGCCTGCCGTTCCGTGCACTCGCCCGTGTCCGCGGCGTGCTGTGAATACCGCTGCCGGGCTGTACCGGGACATCCGAGAAAACATGGAGCAAACATCGAGCCGGAGAGGTCTAGACCACCATGGTCGAGCGCAGCCGGGAACCGGGTTGGGGTTATCTGGTCGTCAGGGCGCCGGAGGGACGGTTACCGTGTTCAGGTGCTGTCTCCTCCTGCTGGCCTGCCGGAAGCTGCGCTGGCGTCTGCACTGCGGCGCTGGTGGGGGATGGCTGTCGCCTCGGTGGAGTACCGGCCGGTTGGCTGGGGCAGCCATCACTGGGAGGTTGCTGACACGGCCGGGTGCCGGTGGTTCGTTACCGTTGATGAACTGGCGGGCAAGCGGCTGTCGGAAGGTGAGCCGCTGGCGGCGGGGTTCGGGCGGCTGCGCGCGGCGCTGGCTGCCGCCCGGGATCTGCGGGACTGCGGCCGGATGTTCGCGGTGGCCCCGGTCCCCGCCCGTGACGGCGGGCCGGCGGCCCGAGCCGACGACGGGTTTGCCGTGGCGGTTTACCCGTTCATCGACGGGCAGGGCTTTGAGTGGGGCGAGTTTTCCTCTTCCGCGCACCGGCTCGGCGTCCTCGACCTTGTGGCCGCTGTTCATACTGCCCCGGCTTCGGCCAGTCGGCATGCGATGGCTGATGACTTCGCCGTGCCGTGCCGGGACGAGCTGGAGGCAGCGTGCGAGCTGGCCGGCGATGTCGCGGACTGCGGGCCGTATGCGCGTGCCGTCTCCCTTCTGGTCAGGCAGCACGCTGCGCCGGTCCAGCGGTTGCTGGACCGCTATGACCGCCTCGTGATGCAGGCCCGTGCAGCGCCGGCCCGGGCAGTTCTCACCCATGGAGAGCCCCACCCGGGGAACACGATGCTGACCGCAGACGGGTGCTGGCTGCTCATCGACTGGGACACCGCCCTGGTCGCTCCGCCCGAACGCGACCTGTGGAACCTTGACCCCGGTGACGGGACCGTCCTTGACGCCTATGCCAGCGCGACGGGCGTCAGCCCGCGGCCCGCGCTGCTGGATCTTTACCGGCTGCGCTGGGACATCGCCGACCTCGCCGTTGATGTGAGGCGCTTCCGCCGGCCCCACGCCGGGAGCATCGACGATGACAAGTCCTGGGAGCTGCTGACTTCGCTGGTCAGGCGTGTCAGCAGCTAGGGGCGGAAGCAGCCGGCGACAGGTCCCCGGCGAACTTCGCGATCGTCCACCCGTTCTTGCGCTCCGCCTGCGACAGCAAGCCCCGCAGGTACGCCCGCGCCCGCCGCCGCGACGGCGCCTCCGTGAACACCTCGGCCACCATCGCGAACATCTCTACAGGTGGCTGAACCCGCCCGATTCCTCCTTGGTCATGGACACGGTGACCGGATGCTTGCCGAAGTGGGCTACCGCGTCGCGGAAGTCGTCCAGGAGCAGCGCATCCATGTCCTGGCTGACGCCGAGGCGGACCAGGATGCGCTGCACGGCGATGTCGGACGCCGCTCCGGTGAGGGTGTAGGCGGGCACCTGCCAGCCCTCGCCCCGCAGCCTGTCAGCGAGGTCGAACAGCGTGTAGCCGGGGTCTTCACCCTCGCGGATGCGCCAGGTGACCGTCGGGATTCCCGTGTTCGGGTTGCTGTCACACAAGAGCTCGAACGGACCCAGCTTGACGATCTCGGCGGCGAGGTACTGGCCGATGTCATAGGACGCCTGGTGGATGCGCCGGTAGCCCTGATGACCGAGCCGTAGGAAGTTGTAGTAGCTGGCGATGATCTGCCCGGCCGGCCGGGAAAAGTTGATCTGGAATACCGGCATGTCGCCGCCCAGGTAGTTGACGTGGAAGATCAGGTCCTGGGGAAGTTCGCTGGCATCCCGCCAGATCACCCAGCCGACCCCCAGCGGGGCGAGCCCGAACTTGTGCCCCGAGGCGCTGATCGACTTCACTCGGGGCAGGCGGAAGTCGAAGACGACCCCGGGCGCGCAGAACGGGGCCAGGAAACCGCCGCTGGCCCCGTCGACGTGAATGTCGACGTCGAGGCCGGTGTCGGCCTGCAGTTTGTCCAGGGCGTTTGACATGGCTTCGACCGGCTCGTATGCCCCGGTGTAGGTGACGCCAAGGGTCGGCACGACCATGATCGTGTTCTCGTCGACCCGCTCAAGCATCGAGGCCGGATCCATCATGTACCGGCCGGGTGACATCGGGACCTCGCGCATTTCGATGTCCCAGTAGCGGGCGAACTTGTGCCACACCACCTGCACCGGACCGCACACTATGTTCGGGTTGTCCGTCGGCTTGCCTGCGGCCCGCCGCTTGGCCCGCCACCGCCACTTGGCCGCCATGCCCGCCAGCATGCAGGCCTCCGAGGAACCGATCGCTGAAGTGCCCACGGTGTTGGCCGCCTGCGGCGCGTTCCACAGGTCCGCCATCATGTGCACGCACCGCCGCTCTATCTCGGCGCTCTGCGGGTACTCGTCCCTGTCGATCATGTTCTTGTTGACCGACAGTGCCATCAGCGCAAGAGACTCGGGTTCCTCCCACGTCTGACAGAACGTGGCCAGGTTCTGCCGCGCGTTGCCGTCCAGCATCAGCTCGTCCGACACCAGCTGGAACGCGTCCCTGGGCAGCGTCCCCTCCTGAGGGAACCGGTACTTGGCCACCGGCCTGGTCAGCTCCCGGTCAGCGAACACGCAATCATCAAACTGCGCGAATGGTTTCGCGGTCGTGCAGTGTCATGGCCACCATCTCCTTGGCCGAGGGCCACCCAGCCCCGGTGAGCACCGCGGCCTGGGATTGGCCCCTAAGTGTCACCTGCCGGCTGATCCCGATACTGTCCCGAAGTGCCGATGCCGTCATCACCCGCTGAGGGGGTGATGATTCCCACGCATCACCCGGTCGGCTGATGACGGTCCAGGGCTCCGGAGGACGACGGATCACCTTCCGCTGGCCCGATCACGGCGGCCTTAGCGCCGCGGAGTCCAGCGTGGCCCGGTTGCCAGCCAGTCCCGATCCCATGCGGCCATGCGGCGCCTGTCGAGCGCCCGGCGGACCAGCATGCCGATAATGATCACTGTCTTTGAGTTTCTCGCACTACTGGACCGGGCACGGGTCCGGGCTCCCCGCGGGCAGATCAACGACGCGCTGGCGACCACTGACGCGGCGCGCCAGGTGCTGGCCGGACGGAAATCCATGCTCATCGCGAGCCGACGAGCTAGAGGCTTTGCTGCGCCTTTCGCTTGGCGACATACGCTCCCCGGTCGCCCTGGCGGACGGCCTAGCCGCCACCCGGCGCCAACTGCTGCTGGCCAGGGTCGCGCTCGCCGCAGGAGATCACCACGCCGCCATCGAGCACCTGGACGCGCTGTCCGCGGCCGACTTGACACCGCGAGCCGCGCTGGTCCGTCAGATACTCTTGGCCGGCGCCGCGATTGACGGCGGCGACCCAGCGGCCACGGGAATCGTCCACGGCGCACTGGAAACAGCCCGCCGCGGGGGTTTCCTCAACACGGTCGTCACGACCGCACCCCAGGTGACGAGCTACCTGGTCGAGCATGCCACGGAGGTGCGGCCGGAGCCGTTCCTGCAGCAGCTCATCGCCGCCGCCCTGGAAGTGCGGGCCGCGCAGCAGGATTCCTCACTACCGCATGGAGTACCCGCAGAACCGGTGACCGCCGCCGAGTTGCGGATCCTCAAGCTGCTGCCAACCAGCACCTACCTGCAGATAGCAGCCACTGTTTACATTTCCCGCAACACGGTGAAACCCACCTCAGGTCGGTGTACCAGAAGCTGGGTGTGTCGTCGCGCTCGGAGGCGATTGAGCGAGCCGTAGACCTCCGGTTGCTCTGAGACCATCCCGCCCGAAGATGATCACCGGCGCGCTAGAACCACGTGCCCTAGCGGTCAACCCTGCGGTCCAGCTCATCGAGCCTGGGCTTCGCGGCGCCGCCGGTGATTCCGCCGGCCGCCATAAGCGGTCGCGGGCGCATCCGGCCCGGTAGATCGGCCGCCCGCACCGTCGGCGCCGTATCCGCCTGCGATGACCAGCGCCCGAAGGTAACCGGACCTAAGGCCGGGCACGGCACACGCGTCGCTAATCCCGACCACGGAAGGCTAACCGAAGACAGCCGCACCGGCGAGTACCTGCGGGCCGCCGGTTATCGTCGTGCCTGTACGCGAGGGACGCTCCTGCCGGGCACAGCGCGGTCGGTTGGTCCGGTATTTCGAACAGCCCCGGCCCCAGGAGGGCCTCAGCCCGGCCCCACACATGATCGTCACCGATGCCGAGAGAGAGCGTAAGCCCAGCTTAGAACGGGTGGCGGCGGCGCGCCGCCAGGGGCTTGAACCCCGAACCTGCGGATTAAGAGCTGCGGGTTCGATTCCCGTCACCCGCAACGGCGTCACTCGCAACGGGCACGGCGGCCTCTTCGGCCGAGCTAGCGGGCACGGCACTGTTGGTGTTTGATCAGTCAGCCTGCGCGATCTACGATCTGATCGCTGCCGTTCCATGGGAGAAACGTGATGAGTAACAAGGCACACCACCGCCCTCATCGAAAGAAGCGGCAAGCGAGCCGGACTACCGGGCTGCTTTTGGTGATTGGCTTCATCGCGCTTGTCGCCCTCGCAACCGCCATGGTGGCGAGCGGTCACGCCATGCCCGCCGGGAGGATCATCCCGTTACGTGGGGCCGTTGTGCTCGGCCTTCAAGGCGTGCACCTCGACGCTCGCGGCCACCGGCCTGATGGTGCGACGGATGTAGCCTTCATGCGCCTATTTGGTCGACACTTCGAGGTCGGTGACTTCGAGGTACTTGTCGAGGGCTTGGCCGAGGGTCGCCTCGCGGTCAGGGAAACGGCCGCCATCGGCCTGGATCGGCAACCGCCCGAGGGGCAGCGGCTGCGCTCGCCTGGTCGGGGCAGGTCTCCCTGAGCAGGCGTGCCTTGCCAGTGACCGGGTCGGTTCCGCGTAGGCCTTAACCCGGAACGAGCCGCTAGGTAGTCGCTGGATGTGTCCTCGGCTGGTTTTGGCCATGGAGGCAATCGAACGCTTCCGTTCGAACTATGCTTTCGAGCTAGAGCCGCCTATCGGAATCGAACCGATGACCTACGCATTACGAGAGGCATGCTCTCGAGCTTCGGGGCCGCTACTGCACCGATGCCACACGCAAGTGCTGCCACTGCACCCAAAACCACGGGATTTCCAGGTCACCGGTTCCACGACCCGTTCCACGCCCCCGTATGCACTTGGCTGTTCGGAGGCCCCGGCCATCTGATCCGTAGTCTCGTGCCAGGTGTCCGGTGAATCCACCGGGGTTCGGATGCGCACGTCAGGGTCTGTGGGATGTCCAGCAGGTTCGCCTGAATCCGACCTCGACTCACCAGTCTGTGAGAGAGTCGTGAGAGACGGTGGGCTCGGGGTCCGCGACGACGTCCGGGACTACGTGGTAGAGCATCTGGGTGACCCGGACGGGGTGCTGATCGCCGATGACACCGGTTTCCTAAACAGCCCGGCTCGGCTCTCCCTCAATGTCTAACGACGCGGCAGGCTTCGCTGCACGCTACCGACCGCTCAGTTGCTTCCCCTAAAAGGGCTTTCGACGCTGGGCTCCGCCCTGGCCCATTTCCAGGCCAGAACGCCAGCCTGCTACCAGGCTCCCTGGCAATTACCCGGACCGGACTTTCACCGGCAGGCGACGACGAGCTTGCGATCAGGTCATGACCGCTGGACGATCACCTCCTGCTCTCTGGGCGCACCCGTTGCAGTATTAAGCGTCAGGTCACCTCGTGACAGCGTGGTCCTCGTCGGCAGATCAGAACGCTTGATGCCCTCTGCCTACGCTAAACCGAGTCAATCGTCTCGCACTGGGCTATGATCGCGATGGCTCTTAGAATTCCGGCTCAGATTGGGCGGCATCAGCAAGTGCGCGACAGCCGATGGTGAACCCGATTCAATATCGCTTCAAGCTGCGCATATCATTCGGTGGAGTGAGGCGACCAACGCACAGCGACTAGATCCCAGGAACGGCCTGCTCCTCAGCGCGACACATCACGCTCTCTTCGATGCCCACATCCTGACCGTCACCGTGGACCACCGGATCGCGTTCCGGCCGCGGCGCGGTGCAAGTTACCGCTGGACTGAGACGGACCAGCAGGCGGCGGTTTCGCTTCATGGAAGGCACATACGGACGCCGCGTTCTCCCGGACTGCTGCCCTCCAAAGAAGCTCTCCAACATCGAAGATAGAGAGCTCACCGCCACTTGAGGCCGCCGAGGTGGGTCCACTGGAAGGCGCCATGGCCAGCCTGAAGTCAATGCGGGACGGTGTTGGTTGTTGCACTTTGCTGCTGCACTTGCTCGTGGATCTTCGCCACCACTTCGGCGGGGTCTCGTGCGGGCAGTGCGCCGGGCGCCTGGACCGGCCCGCAGCTGCCGCCACCGTCGGGCACACCACCGCGGCGAATCAGGTCGATAGCGCCTCGTCTCAGTCCGGCTCGAGTTCAAGCATCGTTGCTCGTCAGCCGCGCGGCGAGATCTTGCACAGGTCTTGAAGACTACTAAGATTAGGTTCAACTTGCATGTCGCTAGAGTGAGTCGGAGCGTCTCGACGTTACTGCAGAGTTAGAGAGGGGTAGACTCCGTGGCATTCGTTCAAGCTGACTTTGAGCCGGACAAACGATCGGTGGAAGATCTATTTGTGGGGCCCGATTATTATCTCATTCCTCGATTTCAACGGCCCTACAGCTGGGACAGGACGAACCTCGATGAGTTTTGGCGAGATGTTGTATACGACAATCACCCGGGATATTTTATTGGCCCAATGGTAGCCTGGCGGGTAACTGGGAGTTCGCAGCGAAGGGTGGTTGACGGCCAACAGAGACTCACTACCATTGCTATAGTTTTCGCAGTCCTTCGCGACGAACTCCGCAGCCTGGGCGAAATTAATCTTGCAGAAGGAATCCATCGGTATCTCGAAAAGGCAAATCGGGATAACGAGCTGGAATATACATTGAAGACCGAGGTAGATGCACCTTATCTTCATCGCGGCATATTTATGGATCCACCTGACCGGGACACACAGCCTGGCACTGAAGAAGAGCAGGCGCTGTTCCGGGCGTACCAACAGATCCTCGGACAAGTGAATGCCGAAGTAGAAAAGCGCTCTGATCCCGTTAAATGGATTACGGGTATTCGGGACAGGATGCTCGCACTGACGGTAATTTGGGTGGAACACAGCAACGAGGACGACGCCTACATCATTTTCGAGACTCTCAACAGCCGGGGAAAGGATCTAGAGGTAGTTGACCTTCTAAAGAACCTGCTCTTCAATAAGCTGCGTAGCGGGGGAAACCGGCAAGCCGATGTCGTGCGAGACCAGTGGAATCAAATGCGCGCTGTGGTCGAAAGCACAAGTAGTCCAACGCTAGATGTTAATAGATTCATCCTGCACTGGTGGCTCTCGCGGGAAGAATACGTGGCACAACGCAAGTTGTTTCGCGCCATGAAAAACGAGATTAAGACTAGGCCGCAAGCGCGATTTGCGCTCAATGACCTCGGCCGAGATGTAACATTCTATCGCAATGCGCTTGACCCTAACAGTCGTAACTGGCCTATTGAAGAAGCCAGGATTAAGCGCAGCCTCGAAGCATTGGCTGAGTTTCGAATACTTCAGCCAGCACCATTGTTGCTGTCTATCATGCGTGCACGCTACGGTACTGAGGCAGCTTTGCGCACCGGTCCCATGAGTGATACTCTGCAGACAATAGAACGGTACCACTTTCAGTACACCGTTGTTTCGCAATTGAGTAGCAGTGGCGGCGTTTCTGAGATGTATGCGAAGGCCGCACGGGAACTTTACCGGGCCAAAGATAGCAATGAACGTGCCCGAGTCCTTAGAGAGATCCGGCACAAGCTTGTAGAAAGAGCACCCACTAGGGACCAATTTATCGAGGATTTCGCCAATAGATTTCTTCTAACTGATGAGTACACCCGCGACAGCAAGTTGGTCCGGTACGTACTCCGCAGTTTCCTGAGAGAACTCCAGCCATCTACGACATTGGAAGACCTCACAGTCGAGCATGTGCTTCCGCAGGACCAAATAGGTAAGAACCGCGTCGACGCATTGGCGGTAGGTTCCATCGGGAATTTGCTGCTGGTAAGCAGCGATGTAAATAGCGACCTAGACAACAAGCCCTTTGAGGCGAAGAAGAGGATATTGGCGAATCAAGGCAAGCCGTACGATATCGGCGGGATACTGGACAAAGTCGGTTGGGGTCCACGCGAGGTCGAACTAAGGGTTGAATACCTGGCCCGAAAGGCGTACGATTCCGTGTGGAAGCTTCCTGTTTAAGGAAACACGGTGTCGGACTTACATCTTACGTATTCAGCTCAGTGCAAGTTGTGTGACACCACGTCATCGTTTATTGCGTCCTGAACCTTTTGATCCGTAGTTACCGGCAAGCGCCGCCTGACTAGCTGTTCCAGCAGGTCACCGAGGCCCTGGTGCTCGCCGACTTTGGCGAGTGCTCCGTCGCCTCGATGCGAACGACTAGCCGGCGGGTAATGGTCGTCGGTTGAGGTCGGTGCGGTTGCTGCACCCTCACGCCAGCACCACCGATTCCCCTCCCCCCGTGAGGTGCCTCTAGTGCGATCTGGACCTTCAATCCACCGCTTGCCCTTGGGAACGGAGCGCGCGGACGAGTTCTTCCAGTTCCGGGGCGACTGAGGTTTCGTGGGTCGTCTCTCGAAGCTTTTGCTGAACACGCATAATGGTATGCGCGCGTTTGTAGACGTCCTCAATGGCGCGAGGGGCCATCATCGGGGCTCGACTGAGGTAATCCTCCATGGTCACCAGCGTTTTTTCTTCACTTGGCAGTCCTGCGTGTCTTACCGCGAAATCCCTCAGATCCGTCGCGTGCGCTGGATCGCCGTACTCACCATAATTCCTAAGGGTCCATGCTTTCACCTCGTCCATCGGCACCACTTTGGACATCAGTGCGTGCCTGCTGCCCATGGCCATCAATACGCCGATGTATCCCATTGCCCCTCGTTGCGCGGACCGGTCAGCCGCGATCTTATTTATCGCGAAGTCACGCCGCCTCACCTTCTCTAGGAGCAGGACGGACTTGGCCTCCAACCCGGCTTTCGACGCTGCCATCTGCACGTCGAGCAGATCGGTTGATTTTTGCAGGTCAAGCAACTGATATTTCAATTGCTGCGAGGGTAGCGCTTGTTCGACCTGCCTAATGACGAGCAGCTCGGCAAGGACGCCCGACGTATCGTTACGCAGATTCCGCTCCGGACGACGGTCGCGTGTACCCTGCCGTATGCGGTCGTTCACGGCGGTTCGCATGGCGCCGATGATCGCGGCCGCAAACCAGTCATCGGGCGAGAGGTCCACCCATTGATGCGTGGCAAATACTTCTTCTAGGAAGTCATCTGTGTGCTGCATTCGGCGCGTGCTCAGATGTCATGCCGCGCGAATGACCGTATGACCTTTTCCGCCAGCAGCGGCGGAACGGAGTTGCCTAGCTGAGCCTGGACTGAGGCCCGGGCACCGACCAGTTCGAAGTTATCCGGGTAGGTAAAGAGCTTCTTGATCTCGGGGACGCGCAGCCGCCTGTTTTCCCAGTGGAAAGGGCCGATATAGGGGCCAGGCTGCGCCTGGATGGTGGGCGCTGGCTTGTCCGGGGACAGTTTCAGCAGGAATGACCAGTACTTGCCGCGCCAGCGGAACAACGGGTCCGGGTGACCACGGTTCTCCGTGTAGTACAGGTAGTTATCGCCCGGGGGGATGTCAGGCAGGAGGTGACCGTACTTGCCGCCGACCTCTTCGCCTGGTTCCGGGCTGCTCACGACGCCGTCTAGCGCCTCTCCGGCGGTAACGTGCGGCTGGCCCTGGTCACCGCTTACGCGCCGCTCCCACAGGCCGCCGTGGCTCGGCTCGGGGAAGACAGGCGCTTTCTCACCTTTCGGGACGCCGAGGATGAACAGCCGCGGCCGCGCCTGCGGGACACCGTAGTCAGCAGCGTTAAGCACCTTGGGCACGCCCTGGTAGCCTGCCTCGTCGATCTCCCGCAGCAGCCGCTCGTAAGCGGGCTTGCTTGCCATGTTGTCATAGGTCAGCGCGTACACGTTCTCCAGAAGGAACCTGTGCGGACGGGCCTCGCGCAGGATGCGCGTGTAGGCCTGGAGCAAGGATGCGTCCGGGTCCAGGCCCTCGCGCTTCCAGTCAAGCCAGAATCCTGACTTGGAGAACGGCGTGCACGGCGGGCCGCCCACTAGCAGGTCCGGGGGCTCACCGGGGCGGAGCCCGGCCGCTTGCAAGATTTCGCGCGTCGGCGTGTCAAGAATGCTCTTCTGCAGGACGGGCGAGTAGAGATGCTCGAAGTTCTTCTCCATAGTCGCCGCGGCATCTTGGTTCCACTCCACCGCGGCGCGAACCACGTAGCCTGCCTGCTCGGCACCCTGGTCGAGCCCGCCGCACCCGGAGAACAGGGAAATCGCCACGCCCTCTTCAGTACTCATGCGCCCGATTCTCCCTGCTACCGCTGACAAAATCAGACAGACACGCCAACACTGAGGGCCCTCAGCGCCCGGGGCCCGATGTGTAAGGCTCTGGGCTGCTACACACTGAGCCATCGGTAGTAGTCGCGATAGTGCTGATAGCGGTCCGTGAACATCTCACTGAGCGGCCGCGCGGCAGGCTCCTCGGGTTCCGCGAGTTGCGCGTACGTGGCGGCCGTGAAAGCGGCCATGGCGCTCGAGGACTGAACCTGGGCGTTCATCTCCGGGCTGTAGATGACCTGCCTCGTATCGGGGTGTACTGCCAGGAGGTAGCGGTCGAAGGCAAGGTGGTGGTTCGGGCACAAGGCCAGGCCGTTCCACGGTTCGTCATGAGACCCGGGTGCGGACGCCGGGTAGATATGGGCGGCCTGGACGAGGTTGGGTCCGATGCCGCACATGGCGCAAAGGCCGCTATAGGCAACGGTGACGCGCCTCGCGAAACGCGCGTCTCTTACCAGCGCGGTGCCGGCGCGCCGGGCTCGCTCGGCGGCAGGTTCTTCATAGACGGGAGATTCCAGTAGCCCTGAGCCGCTGATGACGGTCTGCATCGAGTTGTCAGCGGGGACAACGTCGTCACGCACCGCGGAAACGCTCACCGGCAGGAGCGGCGGCGCCAAACAACGGATAGCCTCCCCCGTGGTATTAGTGCTCTCCGACCAGCCCGTTGCCAATGCCTCAGTCAACGCCGCAACGCTCACGAATATGGAATACCTCGTGATGTTGCCGACTCGCCGGTACGGGTCGGCCTGAACAAGCAGCGGCCGGGGCACCGCAAGGTAGTCGTCCTCCGTGTAAAGGCCCAGGAGCAGCGGATAGCGGTCTGGCGTCGTAGTGATCGGCCGGGCCTGCCCAGGGTTCTGGAACCGGCGTTCAACGTCATCGCGATTCCTATGGGTGAGCCCGACAGGCCCAGCGAACAGGCTTACCGGCAAGGGGCCCGAGTCGAGCAGGAGGGTACCGAAAGCCGGCCAACCCGACCCTGGGTCAGTGATCCTCAGAACATCACCGCCGACTAGCTCAGAAATTCGCAATGCGAGATCCGCTCTGGCTGTCATCCCGCTACAACTCCCGCCATTTGTGCTCCTCCTGGAGACGGCCGTCGGTGTCTGCGCATCTTAGGTAAGTTTGACATGGCCAAAGCTGTCACCGTCCCGCTATTCCAAGCTTCACTGCCTGGACAAGCTCGCAACAGCTACCACTAATTAGTTCCGTGGCGCCCAGCTGTTTCAGCAGGCATTCCCGCCGTGGCTGAGCGCCGGCCGCGCGTGGCTGAGGTCCTGGCGCTCGTCGACCGGCGGGCTACAGCGGTCACCGAGCCAAGCCGAACACGTCGGCCATCATGGCACCACGCACTCCCCGCAGGCATCAGGCCCAGATTTCTGTTTTCCACTTGTCTGGCCTTTAAAAGCGTGCCGGGGCTTCCAAGGTGGACCACCTGACCTCGGTGGACTGCTGGCCTAGGAACGCGTACGTGGCGTTTCGTAAGCAGCGAACCAGCGACGATACCCGTGGCCACGCATTCAGCTATTCACATCGCCTTAGGTAAACCGCCGAACAGCGGCGTCATGGCAGCGGCCACTAGCTGATCGTCGCCCCGCCAGCACAGCGGGTGCAGGAGCTCGGACACCAGCTTTGACCGCATCACCACCGCGCCGCTGAGGTTGCCGAGTTCGCACCCATCGAGTACATCCTGGAACTTGCCCATCCACGATGCGTCGGCCGGCACCTTCCCGGCTGCTCCCAGCCGGGACACGTCGAGGACGACGATGCTCGGCAGCGCGTAGGGCTTGCTGCCCTTCTTCTCGATCCGGTCTTTGATCTGCAGCGCGGCCATCTTCCAGTGGTGCTCCCACTGCTCGTCAGTCAGCGGGGGCTCGAAGGTCACCCGCATGCCGGGCCGGGAGACGACGTGGTGCAGCACTGCGGTGAAACCGAATTCCGGGATCAGGATGCGGCCGCTGACCGACTGGCCCGCCGCGGCCGCCACGCGCTCCTTGATGGCGGTGATAACACAGTCAGCGACTGGGGCTGTCTTGGCGCGGTCCTCGGAAAACAGCAGCCTGTCATCGGACCGTTCCAGGATGACCTCGATGTCCGGCTCCTCGAACAGTCCCTCTTCGAGCAGGTCGTGCAATTCTGAGCCGACCTCGCGCCGGGCGCGTGTGGTCACCTCGATCCCGAACTCGCTGCCCTGCCCTCTGCACTCGAAGTCGGGCGTCTGCCTGCTGATCCTGGCCAGGACGCCGGCGCGGACCAGCTTCGCGGCAATCACGAGTTCGACGCGCTGGTCAAGCAGCCTGCTTATCGCGTTGTCCCGTTGCGTGGCGCCCTGCTGCCGGAGCGTCGTGCGTATGCCGCCAAGGCCGGGCGGCGCTGCTGCCTCGAGTTCGGAGATGAGCGCCGCGAGGCCGTCACGGATCCACGGAGGGGTCCATGGCTCCTGCACAAGGTGCCCGCATGATCCAGTCCACGTGACCGGCACGTCCACAGCCAGTTCCCTCGTCAGCGGTACCCGCGCAGCGGTGCGCTGGTACCAGTCCTCGGGAGTAGGGAAGTCATCCCTCACGCCCGCGCTCTCGCGCCAGGGGCAAGCAAGGTACCGGCACCGCGCCGGGACGACTCGACGTGTTTCCCCTCGCCATGACAGAGAGCTTGGAGTACAGGCGCACAGGGCGTCAAACGAGTTCCCCGCGCGGCCGAGCTCCTGCCGTCCGGGCTGCGTTTATAGCGGAAGCACAACACGATCCGCTCGTACTAGCTGCCAGCCTATTTCGGATGGCGCACGTCTTCCTGACCCTCGGTCAGCTTGCGCTGGTCGGCGGGTGCGGTGAACTGGCGCTATAACTTCAAGGTGGTTGAGCCCTCGGCGTGGCCTAGCCGGCCGGCGACGGCGCCTCCGCGAGCGTCCGCAGGTGGGAGACCTCGTCCATTTGGCCATCTGTCGCGAACGCTACATAATTGCAGCGTTCGCTACCTTGGTGTAGCATTCGCTACATGACCCAGTTGACTCGCGATCAGGCCGAGCGGGAACTTGTCGCCTGGGCGACTGCGAACGCCTGCCGTGACGACATCATCAGAGCCGCGTACCGGGCGGGCATGGCTAAGAACAGGATTTCTGAGATCACTGGGCTCGCCCGCACCACTATCGATCGCATTTTGAAGGAGCACACCGTGCGTAAGGGATTTTTGCAAATGGCCACACGTGAGGAAGTTGCCGAGTTCATCGAAGAGTTCATCCGCGACTGGCCACGAGACGCTTCGTGGCAAGCTGGCCCGTACCCGTTCCGGCCTCGACCGGCGATGGCCTACCAAGTCTCGGCCGAGGAGCTTGCGGGCCAGATTCTTGAGGCTGTAGGGTTCCGGACTCTGAAACTCGGATCGTGGCTTAATACGCCCGATGGGGAGCTGATAGCCGCGGCCGTCGAGTTGCTAGCACCCGCACCGTACCCGGTGGACGCCAAATTGCTTGTCGACGCACTCAAGATCGCCGCAGACAGGCAAAGGAGTGCCGAGATGGACAAGGTCATCGGACTCGGCGTGGTCGCCGCCATCGGAGCTGTGCTCTGGTCCGGTTCGAAGGGGTGACACCGAACACTGACGGCGATCAGAGTCAGAGCGCGCGGACGTGCTCGGCTTGCGGACCCTTCTGGCCCTGCGTGATGTCGAACTCGACCCGCTGGTTCTCCTCCAGGCTGCGGTAGCCGCTGGACTCGATCGCGGAGAAGTGGACGAAGACGTCCTGGTCTCCCTCATCGGGACTGATGAACCCGAAACCCTTGTCCGAGTTGAACCACTTGACTGTTCCCTGCGCCACGCGCTTTCTCCTTGCCTACACAGAGCCCCGCACCGCGCGGAAGCCCGGCAGTAAATCCGCGAGCGCGTAATGAAGCACCTACACAGAAGCTGCGTCCAGCAGCCTACAGTAGGCTGGGGGCCCACTAGTAACCGCACACCTAGGCGGCGATAGCGTCCGCTACCAAGGTCGGTCACGGCGACAGGCGCCATCCTTTGGTCGACCGCGCTGCACACGAGTTCGTCGCGCTATGCTCAGGACCGGTGTTGGGTGAGCCGGCTGCCCCGCATATCAGGCTAAGAGCCATACCTCTTCGTACGCGCGCTTGGCCAGCTTCTTCGTCCTCTTGACGATCTCGGTCGACCCCCATCGACTCGCGTTCACGATGTCAGCATCGACGTTGGCGTGGTTGGCCCTCAGGATCTGCTGCTTGGTCGCGAACGACTTGTCCGCGAGCGCCTCGTTGAGGTCGTTCGTCACCACGCAGAAAAAGTGGTCCGTGCCTTCAGCGCCTAAGATGACTGGAGGCGGGGACCACCGGCCTGCGGAGGCGGGGGTAGCCGCTCGGCGTCGGCGCGCCCGTCAGGGTTACCGCCCGAGAGGGCGCGACATTGCCGACGCCCCATGGCGACCGGCACTAGGCACGGGTTGTACAGGTTGGGTTGCACAGGTGTACAGGGTGCATGCACGGGTTCGCCATGTTGCCGCAGGTTGCCACGTGCCTGCCGATCCGATGCGGCTCGGCCCTTCTCAAGTTGAGTTCGCTGGGCTTATCGGTCGGTCCGACAGCTGGGTGTCTCAGGTTGAGCGGGGCGTACGAGCAATCGACCGGATGTCGGTATTGCAGAAGGTCGCTGATGTGCTTGGCGTATCGGTCGACGAGCTTCGTGGCGCGGAGCCAGATGATTCAACAGCGCTGACTGAACGCCCCGGGGCGTTCGAAGCCTTGCGGCTGGCCTTGACCGGTCATCCCGCGATAAGCGCCGCGTTGGGCGCTGAAGCGCAAGCGCTGACCGTAAGTATTCGGAAGTCCTGTGGCAGGGTCGCTGGTGCCTATTGCTCCAGTTGTAGATCGTGATCTGTGTTGCGGAAGGTGACTGCGCTTGCCGTCGGCGTGGGGCTACTCGAGTTGGGCGAGCCGAAGTGCGTCCGCGAGCTCGTGGAGCTTTGCCGGTGACAGTCTTCCGGCTTGCTCGATCAAGTCGTCGCGCGTTAAGGTGACCAGCCAGGTGCAGGGGATAAACCCGGTGCGGGGCAGGGCAACGCGTACGACGCGTTCGTTCGCGAGTCCCTCCCCGTTGCCCAGTCTGACCTCGATGCCGACATCGGTGATGTCGGTGCCTGCGGGGGCGACGACCTGTATCGCCCGCAGTTCTTCGGCCCCGTCTCGTGACAGGAGCACCACCGGGCGCTTCTCATCGAGCAGTGCCCACCACACTTCGCCACGGTCCGTCATCGGTCCTCCCCAGCGGTCGGGCACCCCTGCGGCAGCGTACTTCGGTCGTCGATCGTGACCTGACGCGGAGTCATCCGTATTGTGCCGCAAAGGATATACGGATGGTGTCTGCTCTGGCTGGGGGCCGGGTATGGGCGCGTGGGTTGCGACGCGCTGGCTTGTGGTGCGTGATTTGCGGCTGCTGAGGGTGTTTGCTGTGCTGCGTGACGGTGGCGGCCGGCGTTGTCCCGGATTCGGAGGGTGCTGAGGCCTCACTGCGGGACGTGCTGGCTGCTGCGCTGGATGCGAACCGGGAGATGGCGCGGCTGGCGGCTGTGCTGCGCGAGGAGAACGCGCGGCTGCGGGCGGAGGGCGCGGAGCAGGCGGCTGAGCTGGAGCGCGTGCGGGCTGACCTGGCCGTTCTGCAGCGGATGGTGTTCTGGCGGTCGTCAGAGCGGGCGCGGCCCGAGCCGTCTGCGGACGGCGGGGACGCGGGGCAGGGCCGTGATCTGCGCGGGAGCGGCACGGGCGGGAAGAAGCGGGGGCCGGGGGCGCGGGCGGGGCGGCGGGATTACTCGCATCTGCCCCGGGTGGAGGTGGCCTGGGATTTCGGGGGCGGCGGGTACTGCTGCCCGGAGTGCGGGACGCCGTTCACGGGCCTGGGCAACGATCATGTGGCGGAGCAGCTGGACTGGCTGGTGATCGTGCGGGTGCGGGCGGATTGCCGGCGCCGGTACCGGCGGGCCTGCTCCTGCCGGGTCCCGGCGACGGCGACGGCGCCCGGCCCGCCGAAGGCGATCGGCAAGGGCCTTTTCACTAACGCGTTCATCGCGATGCTGTTCACCGAGCGGTTCGTGGCCGGCCGGAGCATGAACTCGCTGGTGACGGGGCTGGCCCGCCACGGCGCGGACGTCGCGCCGGGCACGCTGGCCGGGGCCTGCGCGCAGGCCGGGGCGCTGCTCGCCCCGCTGGAGGACGCGATCACGGCGCGATCGCGCCGGTCGTGGCACCTGCACGCCGACGAGAGTGCGCCGTGAGGCGCTGTGGTTCGAGCGGAGGTGAGAGACCTTCGCCTGTGGCCTGTCGCAGCAGGTCACTGTAGCTGAGGGCAGCCTGATCCGGGTGGTGCCGGGGAGGGCGGGAGCAGCCCTGACAAAGCCGGGACGTGCCAGTACTGCCAGATGGGGCGGGTCCGGCGAGCGAGACGGAGAGGAGTACGCGAGGAACCGGCGTTATTTACGTCCTTCAAAGCGTGCACCGGCTCAAATCTGGTGGATATGGGCCGGGCGCGGCGCGCACCGCCGCTCGGAAGCGCGGCGGGAACTCCCGGGGTGTCTTTCTCGTGCCGTCCTGGGAGGCCATGGTGAAGAACTGCGGCGTAACCATGGCGAGGCCGCTGGGACAGAGCCGGGCTCCTACTCCGACAAGCGAATCACAGTGAACACGGGAACCGCCTGGGCCGGTTCCCGGCGGCGGGCGTCCAGTCCGCTGGCCGGGATAGGCGCGCCGACCGCTGAACGGGCCGGGCGGGGCGGAGCCGCCGTAGTACTCCGGGGCCGGGAGAGCCGGTCACACGGGGAAGGGCGGCAGCAGTTGCGAGAAGGGAAGGAGGCTGTCATGCCGCAAGACGCACCGCCGAATGGCGGCGCTCCCGACCTGGCCGAAGGACCATGGTCGCGGGTAGCGGGGATTCAGGCCAAGCTTCACCGCTGGGCGGCGGCCGATCCCGGCCGCCGGTTTGATGACCTGTTCAACCTCGTGCATGACCCGGCGACGCTGATCGTGGCGTTTGACCGGGTCGCGGGCAACAAGGGCGCGAACACCCCCGGCGTGGACGGCATCACCGCCGACCACGTGGAGAAGGAGGTGGGAGTGCCCGGGTTCCTGGAGGACCTGCGAGCCGCCCTGAAGGACGGCTCGTTCCGGCCCCTGCCGGTGCGGGAACGCAAGATCCCCCAGCCGGGCGGGTCCGGGAAACTGCGAAAGCTGGGCATCCCCGCTATCGCGGACAGAGCTGTCCAGGCCGCGCTCAAGCTGGTGCTGGAGCCTATCTTCGAGGCGGACTTCAAGCCGTGCTCGTTCGGGTTCCGGCCGAAGCGGCGGGCGCATGACGCGATCGCCGAGATCCACCTCTACGGCACCAAGGGATACCGCTGGGTGCTGGACGCGGATATCGAGGCAGCCTTCGACAACGTCTCACACTGCGCCTTGATAGAGCGGGTGCGGACGCGGGTCAAGGACAAGCGCGTGCTCGCGCTGGTGAGGGCATTCCTGAAGTCTGGGGTGCTCACCGAGTCCGGGGAGCAGCAGGACACGTTCTCCGGCACGCCACAGGGCGGCTTATGGAAAGCGTTACATAAGCCGCCTTATGAACAGTGCCGGGTTATGCGCAGCGCTGGCCGGGTGGCCTGGTGACAGCGACGCTGGGGGCCGAGCACTGCGCATAATGCGCGGAGGATCCGATCAGGCGGTCCGGCATGGT
>Ga0210390_10000194_pt1 | contig 65589 bp, 66 predicted proteins | sample IncBWH11OmetaG_FD_161050 | JGI IMG/M metagenome (GOLD analysis project Ga0210390, IMG submission 161050) | Forest soil microbial communities from Barre Woods Harvard Forest LTER site, Petersham, Massachusetts, United States - Inc-BW-H-11-O ...
TCACCCCCGGCCCGCCCGCCCCTCGAGGCAGCGTCCCCGGGGCCCGCGAGTTCTGTCCCCTCGGCGCCCGAGCTCAACGGTCGCGCACACCCGCGCGAACTTCCGCGGGCCGCTCCACTGGCACTCCCAGCCGCACCCGACCCCAGAACCTCATAACTCCCACCCTCAGGGCTTACCCCGCCCAGATGAATGGCCCTTTCAGCTGCCGATAACGAGTTCAACGGTCCATTCATCCGCTGAGGCTGGGGCGACCCGTGCCGACCCGCGAGGTCATCGACGGCTCGGCCGGCCTCTGAGCCTAGAACTCCGCAAACCGCAAACTAATCCGTCTCTCGCTTCACTTCGCGGCGGCGGTGGGCCACCTTGCGCAGGACGGGGAGCGCGGCGAAATAGGTGGCCGCTACCGAGCTCGCGACGATCGCCAGGTCGACAGAGACCCGGCCCTGCTTGGCCCAGTAGACGTCCTTGAGGTCGAGCAGCAGCGCGAACTCGTCGACGATCAAGGCCAGTCCGGTGCCGTAGGACGCCGCGGTGACCGGGTGCCGGCGGAGCTCTTCAGTGCCACGCACGGCGACCGCGCCGACGCCGGACACCATGCCGATGCCCCACATGTAGTGGTGCAGGTGCTCACCGCCGACACTGAGGTTGCGGAACGGCCCCTTGCCCGCCTTGATCGCATGGGTCACACCACGTACCGCGCTGAACGTCGTCGTGAACGCGAGCCAGCTGATGAGCGCCGACTGCTGGCTGGCATCGAGTTCGGAGCGATACGCGTCGCGGAACTCCGTTATCACCGATACCTTCTCCATTCCCGAGACGATACGCCTCGCGTCGGCCCCGGCGCCCAGGGACCTCAGGCTGGCTGGGCCTGACGGCCGAAGACCTGACGGCCGAAGACCTGACGGCCGAAGGCCTCGACGAGGTTGGCGCAGAACGCCGGGAGGTCATCCGGCTCGCGGCTCGTCACGAGCGCGTTCGGCCCGGCCGCGCACGTATTCGGTCCCGTTCCAGCTCAGCGGCCGGAACCCTGGTCGGCTGCCCGCCGATGTCCGCGCTATTCCTCTTCGGCCAGGCGATGTTACGTTTGAGGGCGCGGACCAGGCCCGATGAAGGGAGCGTTGATGACACACGCGCTGCTGGTAGTGGACATGCAGAACGGGTTCTGCCATCCCGACGGGTCGTTCCCGAAGATCGGCCGCGGCCTGGAAGGCGCGATGGACGCGGTGCGCAACGCCGCCGTGGCGGTCGGCCAGGCCCGCCGCGCGAACGTCCCGGTCGTGTTCACCCGGCACGTCTACCGGCCCGGCCGGCCGGATGAAGGCGCCGCGCTGATCCGCGACAGCCCGGAACTCGCGGGTGTCGGCGGCCTGGCCGTCGAGACGTGGGACGCGGAGGTGTGCGCCGAACTCGGCTGCGGCCCGGACGATCTCGTGGTCGACAAGGTCCGTTTCGACGCGTTCCAGTGGACGTCGCTCGAGCCGCTGCTGCGCGGCCTCGGCGTCACTGACCTGCTGATCTGTGGCGTGGTGACGAACATCTGCGTGGAGACGACCGCGCGCTCGGCGTTCATGCGGGACTTCCCCGTCACCCTGCTCGAGGATTGCTGCGCCGCGAAGACCCGGCGGCTGCACGAGCTGGCCATCGAGGTGCTGAGCAGCTACGAACTCGCCGAGATCGTCAGCATCGGCAACGGCTTCGACGCCGGCCACCCTGAGGACGGCGCGGGCCGCCTCCCGTCTCCCGTATTGGCGTCCGCTTAACGCCGTTTCAATCAGCGTGGATCACTTTCCAGGCCAGGTCATGGAAACCGATCCACGTAGATGGATCTAGCGCGCCCGGCGGACCGCCAGCCGGGCCAGGAGCCGCCAGCCGAGCAGGAACAAGCCGAGGAACGCCAGCGCGACGCCGATGAACGCGACCGCGGTGCCCTGCCCGGAAATCACCCGCAGCACCATGCCGAACACCACCGTGCTCAGCCACACACCAAGCCCCGCGGGTCGCAGCGCCAGCGGCCGCCGCCAGGCCCGCGACAAACCCCAACCGACCGCCAGGCCGCAAAGGAACGGCCACGACGTCGAGGCGATGCCGCCCAGCGACTCACCCTTGGTGTGGCTCGCGCGCCCGATGATGACGAAAATGAGCACGCAGCAGACGTCGAGCACCACCGCTAGCCTGGCCGAACGCATGCAGGCAAGGGTATCGCGCGGGTAAACCCGGTTCGGTGGTTAACCACGCCAACGCGGGGAAGCAGACGTCGCACGAGTCGCGCGGCTCCGTTCGGCATAAATAGCTCTTTCTTGAGCCATCATGGGGAGATGGGGACCTGGGTGATCCGGCTCGTAGATGGCGGCGGCAGCGGCCCCAGGCTCGCGGTGAAGGACTGCATCGACGTGGCCGGGCTGCCGACGACTGTGGGCTGCCCGGTGGTCGCGGAGATGGCGGAGCCCGCGATCAGCGACGCGACCGTGGTGGCCGCCGCCCGCCAGGCGGGTGCGCGGATCGTCGGCAAGACCGGGCTCACCGAGCTGTGCTGGTCCGCCAACGGGGTGAATCACTGGTCCGGCACCCCCGTTAACCCCAGGGATCCGCACCGCCTGCCAGGCGGATCTTCCAGCGGATCGGCGGTAGCCGTCGCGACAGGAGAAGCAGACATTTCGTTCGGAACGGATACGGCTGGCTCTGTCCGGGTACCCGCCGCATGCTGCGGCGTGGCCGGGCTCAAGACGTCCTGGGGCCGCGTCTCGGTCAAGGGTGTGTACCCGCTCGCCCCCTCGTTGGACACCGTCGGCCCGCTTGGCAAGGACGTGGCGGCGGTCGAAGCCGGGATGCGGCTGATCGAGCCGGGCTTTGCCGCGCCGCCGTGGAACGGCCCGCTGATGGCGGGGCGGCTGGCCGCGCGCGGCGCGGACGCGGAGGTCGACCCGGCCGTGGACGCCGCGGTAGACCAGGCGCTCGCCGCCGCGGGCATCGGGGTGCTGCCGGTCGCCTGCGGTGACCTCAAGGAGGCGCTGCAAGCCGGCGGCGTGATCATCGACGCGGAGGGTTTCCGGTCTAACGCGTACCTGATGCCGTACCTGGGTCAGCTCAGCCCACACGTCATGCGGAACATGGAGCGCGGCGCCCGGCTGTCCAGTGCCGACCGCGCGGCGGCGGACCTGGTCAGGGAACGGATGCGGGACGCGCTGCTCTCGCTGCTCGCTGACTTCCCGGTACTTGTGTCGCCGACGCTCACCGGGCCGCCGCCCTTGCTCGGTGAACACGGGTTCGCGTTGACCCTGCTGACCGCGCCGGCCAACCTGGCCGGGCTGCCCGCGCTGGCGCTGCCAGTGCCGGCGCCCGGCGGGGTGATCGCGTCGATGCAGGTGATCGGTCTCGATGAGGAGCGAGTCCTGTCATTCGGGCGGGTAGTGGAGGCGGCGGTGGCCGCCGGATGAGCCACAATGGTCTGATGACTCCATTCCAGTCGGACGCGTCGCTATTCCAGTCGGACGCGTCGCTGCGGCGGTTCCTGCACGGGCTGCCAGGCGTTGACGAGGTTGGGGCGCGGGCGCGGGCGGACGTCCTGGCGAGCCGGTCGATCAAGACGGACAGCAAGCGGCAGGCGATCGACCTGGCGATCTCCATGATCGACCTGACCACGCTGGAAGGTCAGGACACGCCGGGCAAGGTGCGGGCGCTGTGCGCCAAGGCGCGCCAGCCCGGCTACGGCGCGCCGCCCGTGGCGGCGGTCTGCATCTACCCGGACCTGGTGCCCATCGCAGTGGAAGGCGTGGCGGGGACCGGGATCAAGGTGGCCAGCGTCGCGACCGCGTTCCCGTCCGGGCGGGCGGCGCTTGACGTGAAGCTGGCGGACGTGAAGTCCGCCGTCGCCGCCGGCGCCGACGAGGTCGACATGGTCATCGACCGCGGCGCGTTCCTGTCCGGTCGCTACCTGCCGGTGTACGAGGAGATCGTCGCGGTCAAGGCGTCCTGCGCGGACGCGCACTTGAAGGTGATCTTGGAGACGGGGGAGCTTGCCACGCTGGACAACGTGCGGCGCGCGTCCTGGCTGGCCATGCTGGCGGGCGCGGACTTCATCAAGACCTCGACCGGCAAGATCGCGCCGGCCGCCACGCTGCCGGTCACGCTCGTCATGCTCGAGGCGGTGCGTGACTTCGCCGCCGCCGGCGGAAAGCGGATCGGCGTCAAGCCGGCCGGCGGCATCAGGACCGAGAAGGACGCCGTCAGGTACCTGGTGCTGGTGAACGAGACCGCGGGCGAGCCCTGGCTGGACCCGGCGCTATTCAGGCTGGGCGCCTCCAGCCTGCTGAACGACCTGCTCATGCAGCGGGTAAGGATGGAGACCGGGCGGTATTCCGGTCCTGATTACATGACTGTTGACTGAGGACTGTTATGCGGTTTGAGTACGCTCCCGCGCCCGAGTCGCGCTCGGTCGTGACGCTGCGTGATTCCTACGGGCTGTTCATCGGGGGCGAGTTCGCCGGTGGAAGTTCGGTGTTCAAGACGATCTCGCCGGCCACCGAGGAGGTGCTCGCCGAGGTGACCCACGGCGGGCCTGAGGACGTGGACCGGGCGGTCGCCGCCGCGCGGCAGGCATACGAACGGGTCTGGTCGGTGATGCCGGGCCGGGACCGGGGCAAGTACCTGTTCCGGATCGCGCGGCTGATCCAGGAGCGGTCCCGGGAGCTCGCGGTGCTCGAGACGCTGGACAACGGCAAGCCGATCCGCGAGTCGCGGGACGTCGACGTCCCGCTGACCGCCGCGCACTTCTTCTACCACGCCGGCTGGGCGGACAAGCTGGGCTACGCGGGCTTCGGGCCGTCGCCGCGCCCGCTTGGCGTGGTCGGGCAGGTGATCCCGTGGAACTTCCCGCTGCTCATGCTGGCCTGGAAGATCGCGCCCGCGCTGGCCTGCGGCAACACCGTGGTGCTCAAGCCGGCCGAGACCACGCCGCTGACCGCGCTGCTGTTCGGCGAGATCTGCCAGCAGGCCGACCTGCCGCCGGGCGTGGTCAACATCGTCACCGGTGACGGCTCGACGGGGCACGCCCTGGTGGCGCACCCGGGGATCGACAAGGTGGCGTTCACCGGCTCCACCGAGGTCGGCAGGGAGATCGCACGGATGTGCGCGGTGTCCGGCAAGCGGCTGACCCTGGAACTCGGCGGCAAGGCAGCGAACGTCGTCTTCGACGACGCGCCCCTTGACCAGGCGGTCGAGGGGATCATCAACGGCATCTTCTTCAACCAGGGCCACGTGTGCTGTGCCGGGTCGCGGCTGCTCGTGCAGGAATCCGTGGCCGACGAGGTGCTCGAAGCGCTGAAACGCCGGATGACGACGCTGCGCCTTGGCGATCCGCTGGACAAGAACACCGACGTGGGCGCGATCAACTCGCGCGCACAGCTCGACAAGATCACCGACCTCGTTGCCGCGGGCGACGCGGAAGGCGCGCAGCGCTGGGCGGCGCCCTGCCCGCTGCCCGAACGCGGGTTCTGGTTCCCGCCGACCGTGTTCACCGAGGTCTCCCAGGCGCACCGGATCGCCAAGGAGGAGATCTTCGGGCCGGTGCTTTCCGTGCTGACGTTCCGCACGCCGGCTGAGGCGGTCGAGAAGGCGAACAACACGCCGTACGGGCTGTCTGCCGGGGTGTGGACGGACAAGGGCTCGCTGATCTTGTGGATGGCGTCCCGGCTGCGGGCCGGGGTGGTGTGGGCGAACACGTTCAACCGGTTCGACCCGGCGTCGCCGTTCGGCGGGTATAAGGAATCCGGCTTCGGCCGGGAAGGCGGCAGGCACGGCCTTGAGGCCTACCTCGACGGTCCGGGTGGCGGCGATGTCTGAGGTGGCGTCCACGGAACCGGGCCGCATCGCCGTGCGCAAAACCTACAAGCTGTACATCGGCGGGGTGTTTCCCCGCTCGGAGAGCGGGCGGTCCTACGTGGTTCAGGACAGTGACGGCGGTTTCCTCGCGAACGCGGCGCTGGCCTCGCGCAAGGACGCGAGGGACGCGGTGGTGGCGGCGCGCAAGGCGTTCGGCGGGTGGGCGGGCGCGACCGCGTACAACCGCGGCCAGGTGCTCTACCGGGTCGCGGAGGTGCTCGAGGGGCGGCGCGCCCAGTTCGCCGACGAGGTCCGGCAGGCGACCGGCGTCTCCCTGGCGGAGGCCTGCGGCGAGGTGGACGCGGCGGTGGACCGGTGGGTTTGGTACGCCGGCTGGTCGGACAAGATCGCCCAGGTGCGCGGCGGCGCGAACCCGGTGGCCGGCCCGTACTTCAACTTCTCGCTGCCCGAGCCCACTGGCGTGGTCGCCGTACTCGGGCCTCAGGACGGCGCGGGCTGCGCGCTGCTCGGGCTCGTCTCGGTGATCGCTCCCGTGATTGTGGGCGGCAGCACCGCGGTCGTCGTCGCGAGCGAGAAGTTCCCGCTGCCCGCGGTGACGCTGTCGGAGGTGCTGGCCACGTCCGACGTGCCCGGGGGAGTGGTGAACATCCTCACGGGCCGGGTCGCGGAGATCGCCCCGTGGCTGGCATCGCACATGGACGTGAACGCGATCGACCTGGCCGGCGCGCCGGGCGCGCTTGCCGACGACCTGGCGGTCGCCGCGGCGGAGAACCTCAAGCGCGTGGTCCGGCTGCCGTCCGCCGACTGGACGGCCGAGCCGGGCATCGAGCGGATGACCGCCTACCTGGAGACGAAAACCGTCTGGCACCCGATGGGTGTGTAGCCCCCCGCTCCGTGGGATAACCGTCCCGCGCCGGAAAGCATCCCGGGTAAGCGCCGATCAGCTCGGATCAAGCCGGGGTATGACCTCCGCGGCGATCTGTTCCATGTGCCCGGGGACCTCGTACAAGGGGGTGAACAAGATCAGCTCCGCCCCCGCCGAAGCCGCCGCGCGGGCCGCGGCCACGCAGTCCGACACCGTGCCCGCGACCGCCGCTTCCTCGATGGACGGCGTCCGCTGCCCGTACAGCGCTTCGAGCGCCGCGTTCATCCGCGACCGCGCCCGCGAAGCGTCGGAGTCGATCCCGACGTAGAGCCGTTTGGCGATGGGGAAGTCCGCCACGGGACGCCCGGCGGCCTCCAGGGCGGACCTGACGGTCCGCACTTGGGACTCGAAAGCCGCCAGCGTCGACGCCCCGGCGCCGAAGAAGCCGTCACCGAGCTGGACCGCCCGCCGCAGCGCGCGCTCCCCTGCCGCGCCGAACCACAGCCGCGGGTATGGCTTCTGCCACGGCTTCGGCTCCATGGCGGCGTCCTTGAGCTGCCAGAACTCCCCGTCGAAGGTCACGCGCGGCTGGGTAAACAGCGCTTTCATGAGACGTACGCCCTCGGCGAACCTGGCCGTGTACCTGGCGCCGTCCACGCCGAACGCGGCGAATGGGCGGTTCGGCCCGCCGGTCCCGACCCCGATCTCCAGCCGCCCCTGGCTGAGCTGGTCCAGCGTGGCCAGGCTCTTGGCCAGGTACACCGGGCTGTTCAGCGTGGAGACGAACACCGAGCAGCCGATCCGCAACCTCGAGGTGCACGCGGCGGCGTAGGTCATCGCCTCCATCGGCCCGAGCTGTGCGGACGCGCTCAGTGTCATCTCCTGCGCCCAGGCGGACTCGTAGCAGCCGAGCGCCTCGGCACGGGCGAAGTAGGCGCGAAACGCCCCGGGGTCGAAATCGCCATCGGCGTAGAACTGCGGCACCGAAATCGCGAACCTCATGACCGCATCGTAACGACTGTGATCGTTGTCCCATATCTTCCGGGTATCCCCAAGGCCGCAATGCGGAATAACGTACGAAGTGAGACCTCAAGGACCCCAACGGGGCGGAGCCGCGGTCGGCGATCCCGGCTGTTGTGCAGTGCGCGTCCCGTCGAAAGTTGAAAGGGACGTACATGCCTGACGCATCGTCCACTCCTGATTCTGTAGAGCTGCGTTACGCCGGCGGTGAGCTTGAGCTCCCCGTCAAGCCCGCGACGGAAGGCTCGGCCGGGATCGAGGTAACGAAGCTGCTGTCCTCGACCGGCCTGGTGACGCTCGACCCAGGCTTCGTCAATACGGCGGCGTGTTCCTCAGAGATCACCTACATCGACGGCGACGCCGGCATCCTCAGGTACCGGGGTTACCCCATCGAGCAGCTCGCCGAGCACTCGAACTTCCTGGAGGTCAGCTACCTGCTGATCCACGGCGAGCTGCCGACCCCGGAGCAACTGGCGCAGTTCAGCAGCCAGATCACCAAGCACACGCTGCTGCATGAGGGACTGAAACAGTTTTTCGACGGCTTCCCGGCGGACGCCCACCCGATGCCGGTCCTGTCCAGCGCCGTATCCGCGCTGTCCACCTTCTACCAGGACAGCCTCAACCCGTTCGACGAGCCGAACGTCGAGCTGTCCACCATCAGGCTGCTCGCCAAGGTGCCGACGCTCGCGGCGTACGCCTACAAGAAGTCGGTCGGCCAGCCGTATCTGTACCCAGATAATTCGCTTGGCCTGGTCGAGAATTTCCTGCGGATGACGTTCGGCCTGCCGACCGAGCCGTTCGAGGCCGACCCGGTCGTCGCCAAGGCGCTCGACCTGCTGTTCGTGCTGCACGCTGACCACGAGCAGAACTGCTCCACCTCCACGGTCCGCGTGGTCGGCAGCAGTGAGGCGAACCTGTTCGCCAGCATCTCGGCCGGCATCAACGCCCTGTTCGGGCCGCTGCACGGCGGCGCCAACGCCGCCGTCCTTGAGATGCTCCAGGACATCCGCGATAGCGGCGGGGACGTGGACGCGTACGTCACGCGGGTCAAGAACAAGGAGCCGGGCGTCAGGCTGATGGGCTTCGGCCACCGGGTCTACAAGAACTACGACCCGCGCGCCAGGATCGTCAAGGCGACCGCCGACGAGATCCTCGGCAAGCTCGGCACGAACGACCACCTGCTCGACCTGGCCAAGCAACTCGAGGAGCGGGCGCTGTCCGACGACTACTTCGTCAGCCGCAAGCTGTACCCGAACGTGGACTTCTACACCGGGCTGATCTACCGGGCGATGGGCTTCCCGACGCGGATGTTCACCGTGTTGTTCGCGCTTGGCCGGCTGCCCGGCTGGATCGCGCACTACCGCGAGATGATCAAGGACCCGGCGACGAAGATCGCCCGCCCGCGTCAGGTCTACACCGGCCCGGCCGAGCGCGACTTCCTGCCGATGGAAAAGCGGTAGGTTTTCTCCCGCCCTAGCCCTCCCACTGGTGGTGGGCGCGGTAGTGGTCGGCTAGGAGGTCGTCCCCGAAGTCGTTGGCCGGGTTCCGCCACACGGAATGGATGTGGTTCCCGTCGGCCTGCGTGTTGTCGTGCTCGATGAGCAGGTCGGGCCCCTGGACGCGGTAATAGTGCCGCTCACCGGGCCGCGTGCCGCCCGCCCAGGCGAACGCCAGGTGCTCCGCGCCCGCGGCGAGCAGACGGTCCATCTCGGCGGCGGCCACCTCGGCGGGCAGTCGCCCGGCGAAGCCCGCCACCAGTTCGACGAGGGCGTCCAGGTGCTTGGCCGCCAGGTGGGCGCCGAGCACGCCCTTCGGCCCGGCGCGTACGTAGCTGAGGACGGACCGCTCGGCGTCGTCGATCGTGTAGTCGGGCTCAGCCTCGAACACGTGATCGGGAAACTCCACGTCGCCGATCCTGGGCAGGATGCGGGTCGCGAAGTCAGGCGGCGGGCGGTGGTAGATGATCGCCGCCGCCCGCTGCGCGCCCGACAGCGAGTTCACGAACGCGTACCCGCGCTCCTCGTCGTCCGCCAGCGGCGCCAGCGTCCCCACCTGCGTCGGGACGGCGCCGAACATGCACGGCGTGCCTGACAGGTACCGCCCGCCGGTGACCGTGAAGTTCAGCGACACGTGGTGCCCCGCGAGCTGCCACCCCCACGGCTCCGTCCCGCCCGGCGTCCCGAACACCCGCAGGCAATACCGCTCCGGGTCGAACATGTGCGCGATCTCCGGCTGCGCCGCGAGCGTCATCGCCCGCCTGACGTGCTCCATCGCGATGATCGAGACGACCTTCGCGTACCCGGGCATGCTCACAGAAGCGACGATCAACTGGTGCGCGAGCTTGCGCTGCGGGTCGGACAGCGCGCCGAGAGGCAGCCCGTCCCGCACGAGCTCGGGCAGATACGACCAGGCCCGCCGCACCCCGTCCAGCTCAAAGGGATTATTCAGAACGGACCGTTGCTCCGCGTCCAGCCCCCCGATGAACGCGGCAGCCGCGTCAGCCATCCGCGCCACGGTCTCCGCCGCGCTGCTTCCCCCGCTCACTCTGCTTGTCCCGCTCGCCTCCGGGGCGCCGGGGTCCGCCCTCTTCCTTCGTCGCTCATTCGCTTTGCTCCCTCGCTCCTCCATCATCCGGCGGGGCGCCCCTTTGGCTCGCGGGGGTGCTCGCGGGGTTTGTGATCACTTAGCTCGCACGTATAACGTAACGCCGTGACCGAAGAGCCGACGGCGGCTGCCGAGGGCCTGTCGGCTCAGCAGGCACCCGCTCCTGAATCTCAGCCCGAATCCGGGTCAGAATCCGGGCCAGAAGCCCCGCCGGCGGCCAAGGATCCGTGGGACGATCCGCGGCTGCCCTGGGAGGGCAAGCCGCGACGGGTGGACATCCTGTTGTGGGCGGGCATCACGCTCAGCGGCCTGTACTACCTGGTGCTGCTGCCGTTCCGCGCCAACCTGGTAGGCACCCATCCGGTGCTGCTCGAACTGCTGAACGGCTCGACCGAGGCGATCATCTCCGCCGCCGCGTTCGCCCGGGTAGGGCACGGCTCGCTCGCGGTGGCGGTGGCCGCGGGGGTCTTCGGCGTGATGAAGTTCGACCTGCTCTACTGGCTGGCGGGGCGAATATGGGGCGAACGGATCATCCTGCTGCTGTCCGGGCGCCGCAAGCACGGTCCGAAGTTCATGGCGCGGGTGCATCGTTGGGGGCGGAAGTTCACGTGGCCCGCCGTGCTGCTCGCGCCGTTCCTGCCGCTGCCAAGCCCGCTCGTGTACGCGGTGGCGGGCTGGGCCGGGATGAGCTGGGTCACCTTCCTCATCCTCGACTTGATCTCCGAGCTGGCGTGGGTGGGGACGCTGGCCGGCCTCGGGTACGCGCTCGGTCACCACGCGGTCGTGGTCGCGGAGACCATCTCGCATTACGGATTGTGGATATCGATCGCGCTCGTAGTCCTCGTGGTAGCGCTCCAGGTGCGATCGGGGCGGATGCACCGTTAGATGCACCGTTAGCTGCACGTTACAAATGAACGTGCATCTGGCCTTGCATCTGCATCGCCGTCTCGGGCAGGATAAGTGCTGCGTCCATCAACCCGGATGACGCTGCCGCCCATTCTTGGGGTCGCCATGAGCGTGAACCAACTGGCACAGCTGCCCACTCGGACTAGGATCGATCCCGCGGCCCGGCGGCCGCTGGCTATGTCAGTACGGCCGGACTGCGGGTCCAGACGGCCGCGTGTGGTCCGGATGCCAGCTGACTGGTGGGACTCGCCGTCGGCGGTGGCCTGCCCGCTTGGCCGGGGGCCGCAGTCCGCGCGCAACGCGCGCAGGCTGACCAGGAACACACTGCGCGACTGGGGGTTGGGGTCGCTCGTCGAGGACGCGGAAACCATCGTTGGTGAGTTCGTGGCGAACGCTGTGACGCACGGTGCCGCTCTTGCCCGTGAGCGCAGGCCGGCCATGGAGACCCTGGGCCTTCGCCTGCTCCGGCGCACCGGTGAGGTGATCTGCGCGGTCCTCGACTCGAGTGACGCGGCGCCGGTGCTGCGGGTGCCCGCGGGAGCCGAAGAAGCAGGCCGCGGCCTGCAGATGGTAGACGCGCTGAGTGATGTCTGGGGATGGAGTCCGGTAGCCGGCCGCGGCAAAGCGGTCTGGGCGATCCTGTTCTGTGCCTGACGGCCTGAGCCGACGCGTGGAGGGGAGTGCCGGGTCAGGCGGGTAAAAATCAGGCACAGAGCAGGTTGCCCCAGGGCTGTCAGCTTTCCGGGTGCAGGCTCATCGGGCCGTACTCTTTGCGCTCGTCGTCGAGCAGCGTCACCTGGTCAACACCCCCTTCGAGCAGCGCGCGCCAGTTCTCGCCGAGCCAGTTCTCCGCGTCTCCCTGGCTGGCGAAGATCGCCTCTTGCAGCCCCACGCCGTTGACGACCGCGCCGTCTGCCTTCTCGTACCGCCAGGTCCAGGGCATCCCGCCGAGCCTCCCTCTCTCCGTCCGCGTCAAGCGAGAGTAGCACCCGCGCCGCGCCGCCCCGTCTGGGGTCAGGGGCGCTTGCGGGGGCTTTCTGTGCGGGCCGGGTCGCGGGTTATGACGCCGGCCAGGAGGGTGTCGATCTTGTGGAGCAGGTCGGGGTCCAGCCGGACGCCGGCCGCGCCTGCGTTGTCTTTGACCTGTTCGGGGCGGGTGGCGCCGACGATGGCGGCGGACACCGTGGGGTTCTGCAAGACCCAGGCGACGGCTAGCTGCGCGGGGGTCAGGCCGGCTTCGGCGGCAAGCGCGGGCAGGCCGGCCGCGGCGGTGAGGACGTCGTCGTTCAGCCAGCGGCTGATGAACCCGGCGCCGCTCTTCTCGTCTGTAGCGCGGGAGCCGGCGGGCGGCGGGGCGCCGGGCTGGTACTTGCCGGTGAGGATGCCCTGGGCGATGGGGGAGAAGACGATCTGGCCGATCCCTTCCCGCTGGCAGACGGGCACCACTTCAGGCTCGATGACCCGCCACAGCATGTTGTACTGCGGCTGGTTGGAAACGATCCGGTCCAGGCCCATCTCGGCGGCGATACGCACCGCGGCCTCGATCTCTTCCGCGCGCCACTCGGAGACGCCGATGTACAGGACCTTGCCGGCGCGCACCAGGTCATCGAACGCCCGGAGGGTCTCCTCGAGGGGCGTCTCGTAGTCGTAGCGGTGCGCCTGGTACAGGTCCACGTAGTCGGTGCCCAGGCGGCGCAGCGAGTTGTGCAGCGACTCGGCGATGTGCTTGCGGGACAGGCCGCTGTTGTTGGGACCATCGCCGAGGGGCCAGTAGACCTTGGTGCAGATCTCCACGGACTCGCGGCGCACGCCCGTCAGCGCCCGGCCGAGCACCTCCTCGGCGCGCCCGCCCGCGTAGCCGTCAGCGGTGTCGAAAGTAGAGATGCCCTCATCGAGAGCGGCCTGCACGCACGCTCGCGCGGCCTCCTCCTCGATCTGGGAGCCGTGGGTGATCCAGTTGCCGTAGGCGATCTCGCTGACCTTCAGGCCGCTCTGGCCAAGGTGACGGTATTCCATGGTTCAAACCTACCGATACCGGTGAGCACCCTCAGAACTTGTCCCCTGGCTTCAGCCGGGGAGCCGGCATCCGGAAGCGGCGGATCTGCAGCGCGCGCATCACCGCGTAGGTCGTCATGCCGCGAGTCGACTCATTCGGGCACCGGTCGGCGACAAGCTTGCGCAGCGCGCGGCGGATCAGGTACGCGTCCAGGGCGATGACCACGATGAGCACAAGCACGAACGGGGTCACGTAGGTCTCGAGGGCCTTGTTGCGCGACAGCAGCGCGATCAGCAGCACGATCAGCACGTACATGTAGTACTCGCTGGGCCGCCGGTGCGAGTCCACGTAGTCGCGGGCCAGCTTGCGGACCGGGCCGCGATCACGCGGACCCAGCGCCCAGTCCTCGCCGCGCCGCATGGCGGCCATGCGCTTGTCGCGCTCGGTCCTGGCCCTGGTCCTTTCTTCGGGCGTGGCCTTGCCCCTGCTCTTCGTCCCAGAGCTGGGGCCACGCCCGCTCGTGGTGGAGCCGGTGATCGACCGGTACCTGTCGCGCTCGGCCTCGCTGCGCTTGGGCGTGGGCCGGCCCTTGCCCGCCTCGGCGGTTGGTTTGTCTTTGGCCGGGGCTTCCGGGCTCTGCGCGGCCTGGGAATCCTGGGCCTTGCCATCGGTCGCGTCGGCGCTGTTGCGTCGGAACACGGGCATAGCTTAAAACCTCCGCAGGGTAATCGTGGACAGGGTAGACAAGTGGCTACCACCCTCAGGAGCGCGTAGGGTTGATTGCGATTAGCAGGCGGCGATGGGCTGCCGCCTGGCGGCGCCGTGCCGCCCGGGGCGGCGCTCAGGTGAATGAAGGGGACGGCCGCGTCTATGAGCGTGATGAAGCGAGTCTCGCTGATATTCCGGGCCAAGGCCAACAAGGCGCTGGACCGGATGGAAGACCCTCGCGAGACCCTCGACTATTCGTACCAGCAGCAGGTCGAGATGCTGACGCGGGTCCGGCGCGGGGTCGCGGACGTAGCCACGTCGCGCAAGCGTGTCGAGCTGCAGATGAACCAGCTGCAGAAGGAGGTCGACCGCCGGGAGGGCCAAGCCCGTGATGCGCTGGGCAAGGGCCGCGAGGACCTGGCGCGGGCCGCGCTGCAGAACAAGTCAAGCCTGCAGGGACAGCTCAACGACCTGCAGGGGCAGTACTCCGCGCTGCAGGAGCAGGAGGAGAAGCTGACCATGGCCTCGCAGCGCCTGCAGGCCAGGGTGGACGCCTTCCGCACCAGGAAGGAGACCATCAAGGCGACCTACACCGCCGCCGAGGCGCAGACTCGCATCAACGAGGCCTTCTCCGGGATTTCCGAAGAGATGGGTGACATCGGCCTCGCCATCCAGCGCGCCGAGGACAAGACCGCCCAGATGCAGGCGCGGGCCGGCGCGATCGACGAGCTGCTCGCCTCCGGCGCGCTCGAGGACCACGTGGGCGGCAACCAGGACAACATCCAGGCCGAGCTCGACCGGATTGGCGCCGGGTCGGACATCGACGCCGAGCTGGCCCAGATGAAGGGTGAGCTCTCGGCCAGCGCGCCGCGCCAGCTCGAGGCCAATCCCAATGGCGACTCGCCCGCTCCGGTCGACGACCAGCCTCCTCAGGCAGGTGATGGATCGTGATCGTCCGAATTCTTGGTGAGGGCCAGTTCCAGGTCGACGGCGACGCGGCCACCAAGCTGGCCGCCCTTGACTCCGAACTTGACGCGGCCGTCCAGGCGAGCGAGGAGGCGGCGTTCAGGGCCGCGCTCGACGCGTCGGTGCGGCTGATCCGCGAATCCGGGACGCGGGTGCCCGACGACGCGATCGTGACGGCGGACTTCATCCTGCCGTTCTCCGACGCCACCCTCGCCGAGGTGCGCCAGCTGCTGACCGACGGCAATATCTCGGGCGACTCTGTCGGCCTGCCGTAGCCGCGATTCCGCCTCCTCGTGACTTCGCGAGCCATCCGCGTGCCGGGTTCGCCAAGGGCGGACAGGCGCTGGGCCCGTTCGGCTTACTCAGCGGAACTGTTCAGGCTGCGTTCGGCGTTATTCGGATACATTTGCTCGTGAAGCCAGGCGGGCGACGATAGGGTCGCGGCGCTCTGGCGTGATCGGAGGTGCCATATGGCGCGTACGAGGTATGCGCCTGACAGGGGACTGACCGTCCGGATGACCGTGACGATGTTCCTCCTCGGCCTGGTGTTTGTCGCGTTCGTTGCCCTGCTCATCGGCATCATGATTGCGGTGCACGCCTCAGGCGCCGCGATTGTGCTTGTCGCTCTCGTTTTCGGCGGCGGCGGCGCGTACATTTCCCTGTTCTACTCAGACAAGATCGCCCTCGCGGCGGCCGGCGCGCACGAGGTTACCCCCCAAGAGGCGCCGGAACTGCACGGGATCGTGGACCGGCTGTGCGCCCTGGCGGACATGCAGAAGCCCCGGGTGGCGATCGCCCCGACCGCCATGCCCAACGCGTTCGCTACCGGACGCAACAGCGAGCACGCGGTGCTCTGCGTCACTGAGGGCCTGTTGAGCCCCCGGCTCGGACTGACCAACGAGGAGCTCGAAGGCGTGCTCGCGCACGAGCTCTCGCATGTGGCGCACAAGGACGTCCAGGTGATGACCTACGCGTCGCTGCTCGCGATCGTGGCTGGCCTGCTCGTCCGGTTCGCGTTCTACTCGGAGCTGTTCGGTGGCGGCCGCCGGAGCAACAACCAGAGCGCCCTGCCGATCATCTTGGTCATCATGGTCGTGTCGGCCGTGGTCTACGCCATCAGCTTCCTGCTGATCAGGCTGCTCTCCCGGTACAGGGAGCTCGCCGCCGACCGCAGCGGCGCGCTGCTCACCGGGCAGCCGAGCGCCCTGATGAGCGCCCTGACCAAGGTGAGCGGAGCGATGTCGCGGATTCCGACCCAGGACCTGCGCTCCGCCGAGCCGCTGAACGCGTTCTACTTCGCCCCCGCGATGAAGCTCAACGGCGAGGGCCGTCAGAGCCTGGCCGGGGTCTTCTCCACGCACCCCTCGCTGGAGAAGCGGCTCGAAGAACTCGCGAAGATTCAGCGCCAGCTGGGTCAGACGACCCCGCCGCAGTAATGGGTTTCCTCGACACGCTGTTCGGCCGGACCAAACCGGTCCAGCCGAAGCTCGACGACCTGTTCGCGCTGCCTTCGGCGGCGATCACGCTGCAGGCGGCGACCGGGTTCACGCCCACCGGCTCCGGGTCCGTGTGTTTTCGCGCGGTGGAGGGCAAGACGTTCTCCGACATCCAAAGCGATGTCAGGGAACTGCTCAACATGGACGCGGGAAAGCCGGGCGGCGGCCTGCCCGTCGAGGTGACCAAGGACTCGTACGGGTTCACCTGGCTGGTCAGCTCGCACCTGTCAGACGAGGTGGAAGCCCTGGTCACCGACCTGCACGCGGTGAACAGCGCGCTCGTGGACAACGGGTTCGGCCCGCAGCTGCTGTGTACGCTGGTGGCCTTCCGCGACGCGGAGGAACGCCGGCTCGCGCTCGTCTACCTGTACAAGCGCGGGACGTTCTACCCGTTCGCGCCCTTGTCGGGCGAGCGCCGGGACAACGCGCTGGAACTGCAGATCAAGGGCACGCTCGGCGACGAGCTGAAGATAGAACAGGACCTGACCAAGTGGTTCCCCGTGTGGGGAGCGCCTGGCCTGTAGGGCCCATGGACAGCCGCGGGGACGGCGGCCGCGTCGGCCGCCCACCCCGCGCACGTTCCCCGGCTGTGCGGAATGTCAGGCCTGGGAATATGGTTGACAGGGACGACAGCGCCGCGAGAGCGGCGACAACCGAGACGGGAGCCAGTCACAGATGACCGTTCAGGACGAAGCGACGCGCCAGGGCGTCATCCTCACCGAGGCCGCCGCGACCAAGATTGACGCGCTGCTCAGCCAGGAGGGGCGGGACGACCTGCGGCTGCGGGTGGCTGTTCAGCCGGGCGGCTGCTCGGGACTGCGTTACCAGCTGTACTTCGACGAGCGCTCGTTCGACGGCGACGTCGTCGCGGCGTTCAGCGGCGTCGAGGTTGTTACCGACAAGATGAGTGCGCCGTACCTGACCGGTGCGACCATCGACTTCGTGGACACGATCGAGAAGCAGGGCTTCACGATCGACAACCCGAACGCGACCGGCTCCTGCGCTTGCGGCGACTCTTTCCACTGACGCGCCCGGCCTAGAAGCCCCCCAACAATGCGCATAGCTGTCACGGGGTCGATCGCGACCGACCACCTCATGATGTTCGCCGGCAAGTTCACCGACACGCTCATCGCCGAGAAGCTGGACAAGGTGTCCTTGTCCTTCCTCGTGGGCGACCTGGAGATACGGCGTGGCGGCGTGGCCGGCAACATCTCCTTCGGCCTCGGCTGCCTGGGCCTGAACCCGCTGCTCGTCGGCAGCGTGGGCCAGGACTTCGCCGAATACCGCGGCTGGCTCCAGGTGCACGGCGTCGACACGTCCGGCGTGCAGACGTCGGCGACACGGCACACCGCCCGCTTCACCGCGACCAACGACACCGAGGGAAACCAGATCGCGTCGTTCTACCCGGGCGCGATGAGCGAGGACGCGTCGATCGACATCGCGTCGCTCGCCGCGACCAACGGCGTCGACCTCGTGCTGATCGGCGCGGGCGACCCGGCGGCGATGCAGCGGTACACCGCCGACTGCCGCGCCGCGGGCATCCCGTTCGCCGCGGACTTCTCGCAGCAGGTGGCCTTCCTCGACGGTGAGGCGATGCGCACGCTGATCGACGGCGCCGCGTACTTGTTCTGCAACGAGTACGAGGAGGCCGTGATCGAGAGCAAGACCGGCTGGTCGAACGCCGACATCCTGGACCGGGTCAGCACGCGGGTCATCACGCTCGGCGCCGACGGCGCCAGGGTGGAGCGCCCCGGGGCCGAGCCGATCGTCGTCGGCTCGCTCCCCGACGCGAAGCTCGTGGAGCCGACCGGTGCCGGCGACGCGTTCCGCTGCGGTTTCCTCGCCGCCGCGGCGTGGGGTCTGTCGACCGAGCGCGCCATCCAGCTCGGCAACCTGATGGCCGTGCACGTGCTTGAGACGATCGGCCCGCAGGAGTACGAGCTCAAGCCCGGCCCGCTAGCCGACCGCGCCGCCGCGGCCTACGGCGAAGCAGCCGCCAACGAGATGGCCGCCCACCTGCCCGATTAGGCACCCTTACGGAATGTCCCGCTAGCGAAGCACCAGCGTCGCTAGCGGGGCATTTTTATTCATCCCGAACGGCGGGCGGCGTTTCCCCCAGATCGCCCCCTTCGCGTCTACGGTGGCCGCCGAAATGCCCCTTCCGCCCTGCGCGGCGCGCCGCGCAGGGCGGGCGGGAGTAACCGGTGAGGCAGCAGCGCCTGGAAACAGGGATGCGGCTGGCGATGACCGCACCCGGGCGCCGTCAGAGGCTCGCACCCCGTCAGCGCGTGATCCCGCCGGTCACATCATCCTCTGGTTTTGACTTCGCATACCTTGTGACCATTTTGCCGGGGTATATATGCGAATATAACCGATATGTTCTAGTCACAGGGTATGCAAAGACGTCCGGGGTGCGCTCCAGGTCAGGCACCGCGGATCTGCTGCGGCGTGTCCCCGCAGTTGGTGGTTATGGCCCGAAATCGTGTTACACGTCTCACATGTGTCTCTTACAGCGTCGTTACGGCTGGTGGGCTACGTCTAACTCTCCGCTGGGAAAACTGCTCGGATCAGGGCGAATTCATCACGAAGAGGCGACCAATTCAGTCAGCGACGGGAAGTCCTGCACGATGCCATCGGCGGCGCAGCGGGGGCCTCGCGGCCCGGACCGTGCGAAGCCGGTAGCGTAGCTGCATGGCCGTGCTCGCCTCCGGATATCAGGGACCACCTGAGCTGACGGTCGCTCGCGCCTTCACGCAGTGGACGCCCGACCTGCCGATGATCGCGCTGGTCGTCGTCCTCGGCGGCTGCTATCTGGCCGGCGTCCGGCGGGTCCGCCGCCAGGGCGGGAGCTGGGGCACCGGGCGGGCGGTGGCGTTCTGCGGGATCGGACTGGGCGCGCTCGTGCTGGCCACGATGTCCTGGATCGGCGTCTACCAGGGGGTGCTGTTTTACGCCCGGGCGGTGCAGACCGTGCTCCTGGTGCTGCTGGTTCCGCTGTTCCTGGCGATGGGGAAGCCGCTGACGCTCCTGGGGGAGGCGCTGCCCGGCGCCGGCCGGCGGGTCACCGCGGTGGTGCGCAGCCGGGCCGCGGTGGTGCTGACGTTCCCGGCGATCACCACCCTGCTGCTTGTCGCCGTGCCGATGACGATGTACTTCACGTCCTGGTACACGGCGGTCTTCCACAGCGGGTCGGTCCGGGAGTTGACCTATCTCGTGCTGATGGTCCCCGGGTACGTGTTCTTCTGGACGCTGCTGCGAATCGACCCGGTGCCGAAGGCGTACCCGTACGGGGTGGCGTTGTGGATCACCGCGGCCGAGGTGGTCGGCGACGCGTTCTTCGGCATCGCCGTGATCGCGGACAACAACCTCATCGCCGGTCCCTACTATCACGCGGTCGGGTACCCCTGGGGACCCAGCCTGGCCACCAGCCAGGTCCTCGGCGGCGGGATCATCTGGATCCTCGGTGACTTCGTCGGGCTGCCGTTCCTCGCCGTGGGGCTCATCCAGATGATGCGCGAGGACCAGGCCGAGGCGGCCGTTATCGACGCCGAACTCGACGCCAGGGATGCCGCCAGACGAGTCGCCGCGGCCGGTCAGGCGGTCGGCGCCACGCCGGCGCCCGAGGGGGCTGTGCTTGCGCCGGGGGGGACGACCCCCCCGAACCCCCCCGAGGGGGCTGTGCTTGCGCCGGGGGGGACGACCCCCCCGAACCCCCCCGAGGGGGCTGTGCTTGCGCCGGGGGGGACGACCCCCCCGAACCCCCCCGAGGGGGCGGGAGCCGCCGCAGCCGGGGTCGCCGCCGATGACGACCGGCCCTGGTGGGAAGAGGACCCGCGCTTCACCGAGCGCTTCAAGAACGCGTAAGCGACGCGACCCGCAGTCGGCGTCGCCGCGGAGAGTCACCCCGCTCCGTTCCGGATAAATCTCTTTAATACCTGCGGCGGATGCCGAATGACCAGCCCGATTGCAGTTCCTCGCGGAACACGAACTCGTGCGACTTCATGCCGCACCACGCGGGGACGTCGGTGTACGCGGCCGGATCGTCGGCGAGCACCGCGATGATCTCTCCGACGGGCACGTCGCGGATCTGCTCGGCCAGCATGATGATCGGGATCGGGCACTTGCGGCCGAGGGCATCGATCGTCAGCCGGGGGAGGACGGGGGGGCTGGAAGTCCCCCCGGGCGGGGGGTCCCGGGGGGATCGTCCCCCGGGGGAAGCAGAGCCTCCCGAGACGACACGGCCGAACCAGGTGCGGCTCATGAGATCACGTCCACGTCCTCCATACTGCCCTGCGCGCTAATGGCTACGCGGGAGAATACAGAAAGAAGCAGATCGGCTGCGGAGTGTCGCGAAACTGCCGAGGTGTGCCGAACGCCGGGGGTCCCCTGAAGCGCCGGGAGGGCTCGCGATACTGTTTCCACGACACGCTGTAGAAGACAGTGCGAAAGGGCGCTCCACTTGACTCTGATCCGTCGGCAAGCCGCGCGGGGCGCGCGCGGCGCCGCCACGCGCCGCCGGCGTAACGCGGTGCGCGTTGGTGCGCTTGCCGTCATGCTGCTCGCCCTCACCGGGTGCTCGACGAACACCACGTTCACCCGCCTTGGCTTCCCGAACCCCGTCACCAAGCAGGGCGACATAACGCTCAGCCTCTGGCAGGGGTCATGGCTCGCGGGGATGTCCGTTGGGTTCGTTGTGTGGGGGCTGATCCTGTGGGCGGTGATCTTCCACCGCAAGCGCGGAGACAAACTCCCGCCGCAGGTCCGGTACAACATGCCGATCGAGATCTTGTACACGATCGTGCCGTTCGTCCTCATCGCTGTGCTCTTCTACTACACGGCCAAGGACGAGAACACCATCGACAACCTGTCGCCCAACCCCAACCTGACCGTGGACGTGACCGGGTTCCAGTGGAGCTGGGAATTCAACTACCCGAACTACCACGTCACGACCGACGGCTACATGTGGGGGTTTGGACCGCTTCCGCTGCTCGAGATCCCGGTCGGTGAGAACGTGCGGTTCAACCTGACCTCACCGGACGTGGTGCACTCGTTCTGGGTCCCCGAGTTCCTGTTCAAGCGCGACGTGATCCCTGGCCACCCGAACCACTTCCAGATCACCGCCACGCAGACGGGCACGTTCACCGGGCACTGCAGCGAGCTTTGCGGGCTTTATCACAGCAGGATGCTGTTCACGCTGAAGATCGTGACGCAGGCCCAGTTCAATACCTGGATCGCCCAGCAGCAGGCGATTCAGAAGACAGCTTCAGGGAGTACCACGTGACCACCGTCGACCAGCCGGCCACGGCCCAGCAGCTAGCCCGGGCGCGGCGCACCGAGCGCAAGGGCTCGGTGCTCGCGGGCTGGCTCTCCTCCACGGACCACAAGATCATCGGGCACATGTACCTGATCACGTCGTTCGTGTTCTTCCTGTGCGCGGGCGTCATGGCGCTGGTCATCCGGATCCAGCTGCTTGGCCCGACGAACTCGGTCGTGTCCGACCAGGTGTACAACGAGCTGTTCACCATGCACGGCACGCTTATGCTGCTGCTGTTCGCCACGCCGCTGTTCGTCGGGTTCGCGAACGAGCTGATACCGCTGCAAATCGGCTCGCCCGACGTGGCGTTCCCCCGGCTCAACCTGCTCAGCTACTACCTGTTCACGTTCGGCGGGCTGATCCTGCTTGGCAGTTTCCTCGCGCCCGGCGGTGCCGCGGCTTTCGGCTGGTACGCCTACGCGCCGCTGACCAGTGCGACGTACTCGCCCGGCATCGGGGCGGACATGTGGATCATGGGCCTGGTGCTGTCCGGGTTCGGCACGATCCTCGGCGGCGTCAACTTCGTCACGACGATCTTCTGCATGCGCGCGCCTGGCATGACGATGTTCCGGATGCCGATCTTCACCTGGAACGCGCTGCTCACCTCGATGCTGATCCTGCTGGCGTTCCCGGTCCTCGCGGCGGCGCTGCTCGTGCTCGAGATCGACCGCCGGCTCGGCGCGCAGGTCTTCGCCGCCAACAGCGGCGGCGCGATCTTGTGGCAGAACCTCTTCTGGTTCTTCGGCCATCCCGAGGTCTATATCTTGGCGTTGCCGTTCTTCGGCATCGCCACAGAAGTCCTGCCGGTGTTCAGCCGCAAGCCGCTGTTCGGCTACAAGACCCTGATCGCCGCGACGATCGCGATCGCGGGCCTGTCGATGACCGTGTGGGCGCACCACATGTTCACCACCGGCGCGGTCCTGCTGCCGTTCTTCTCGTTCATGACGTTCCTCATCGCGATCCCGACCGGGGTGAAGTTCTTCAACTGGGCGGGCACGATGTGGCGCGGCCAGATCTCGTTCGAGCCACCGATGCTGTACACGATCGGCTTCCTCATCGTGTTCCTTTTCGGCGGCATCACTGGCATCATCCTGGCCTCGCCGCCGCTGGACTTCGCGGTCTCCGACTCCTACTTCGTCGTGGCGCACTTCCACTACGTGCTGGCCGGGACCGTGCTGTTCGAGATGTTCGCCGGGTTCTACTTCTGGTGGCCGAAGATGACCGGCAAGATGCTCAACAGCAAGCTCGGCAAGGCCCAGTTCTGGGTCATGTTCATCGGGTTCAACATGACCTTCCTCGTCCAGCACTGGACGGGCGTGCAGGGCCAGGTCCGCCGGACGGCCAACTACCCGTTCCTGCCGGGGGACGTCACAACGCTGAACATCGTCTCCACCGTCGGCTCGTGGCTGCTAGCGCTGTCGATCCTGATGTTCATCTGGAACGTCTACGTGACGTCACGGTGGGGTGTGAAGGTATCGGAAGAGGACCCGTGGGGCTTCTGCAGCTCGCTTGAATGGGCCACCTCCTGCCCGCCGCCGCGGCACAACTTCTACCGCATCCCGCGGATCCGTTCAGAACGGCCGGCGTTCGAGGCGCACTACCCGCATATCAAGGCGGGCCGGGAGTCTCGCGGCTTGGTGCAGGACATCCCCGCCATCAGCGCAGCGAAGAAGTAGGGGCGTGCAACTGACATGAGAGTCGAAGGCTGGCTGTTCCTCGGCTGTGGTGTCTTCTTCACCGGCGCTGACATCGTCTACTGGTACACCTCGCAAGACCCCACGGGGACGGCGGCGCTGGCGCTCGCGGTCGGACTCGCCATACTCGCCGGGTTCTACATCCTGTTCACCGGCCGCCGGCTGCCGCCGCGGCCGGAGGATAACCCCGAGGGTGAGATCTACGAGGGCACGGGGGAGATCGGCTTCTTCAGCCCGCACAGCTGGTGGCCGCTGTTCCTGGGCCTGTCCTGCGCGGTGCTCGCGCTCGGCTTCGCCATCGGGTGGTGGCTGGTCCTGATCGGCTTGCTGCTGGTCGTGTTCTGCTCGATCGGCTTCGTATTCGAGTACTACCGGGGCCTCTTCAGCCACTAGCCGGCCAGCCCGGCCTGGTAGGCGATGATCACCAGCTGCACCCGGTCCCGGGCGTCGAGCTTGGTGAGCAGGTGCGCTACGTGCGTCTTGGCGGTCGCGGGGGAGATGCACAGCCGGTCGGCTATCTCCGCATTGGACAGGCCGGTCGCGACGAGGCGGAGCACCTCGCACTCGCGCTCGGTGAGCAGCCTGGTGACCTCGTCGGCGCGCGTGGCGGTGCTGCGCGCCAACGGCACGGAACGCGCGGGAGTCTGCGCGGGTGTCCGGGCGAACTCGCTGATCAGGAGGCGGGTGATGCTCGGGGCTAGCAGCGCCTCGCCCGCGGCGACGACCCGGATCGCGGTCAGCAGGTCGGCCGGGAGCGTGTCTTTGAGCAGGAACCCGCTCGCTCCGGCGCGCAGCGCCGCGAACACGTACTCATCGAGGTCGAAGGTCGTCAAGATGATCACGCGTGTGTCGGCCGACGCGGTGTCGGACGTGATCTGGCGGGTCGCCTCGATGCCGTCGAGCACGGGCATCCGCACGTCCATGAGCACGACGTCAGGTCTGGCGGCGCGGGCGACGGCGACTGCCTCCGCGCCGTTGGCCGCCTGACCGACCACGGTGAAACCCGGCGTCGCGGCGATGATGCCGCAGAACCCAACCCTGACAAGCGCCTGATCGTCGGCCACCGCGACGGAGATCGTCACCCGGTGCCGCCTGGGTCACCGCGGTCACCGCGGTCACGGAGGTCACGGAGGTCACGGAGGTCACCGCGGTTACGGAGGTCACCGAGGTCACCGAGGTCTCCGGGGGAGTCCCGGTCGAAGACGGCCAGGCCCGGGCCGGCCGCGCCTCCCCCAGGGGGGCCGCTGAGCAGGGGGAGCGTGGCGGTCACCTGGAACCCACCAGCCGGCAGCGGCCTGGCGCTGAAAGCCCCGCCGCACAGGTTCGCGCGCTCGCGCATGCCGATGATGCCGTGCCCGGCCGCGGGCACGACCCCAGCGCCCCCGGCAAGCAAAACCCCGGCGGGCAGGGCGCCGGCAGGCAGCGCGCCAGCAGGCAGCGCGCCAGCGGTGCGCATGGAGGCGCCCGCGGTGCCGGCGAGAACCGGGGACCGGCCGCCATCGTCCGTCACCTGGATGGCCAGGACGTCCTGCCCATAGCGGAGGCCGACGCTGCAGTAGGCGCCACCGCCCGCGTGCTTGACCACGTTGGTGAGCGCCTCCTGGATGATCCGGTAAGCCGACATGTCGATACCCGCGGGCACCGCCCGGACGAGACCCGAACGATCCAGGCTGACCTGGACCCCCGCGCCGCACGTCCGCTGGATGAGCCTGTCGAGGTCGGCCAGACCCGGCGCGGGCGCCAGCGGCACGGGACTACTCGCCCCGCGGCCCGCGCCGGCGACGTCGGCGTCCTGCTGCCGGAGCACGCCCAGCATCCGGCGCATCTCCTCCAGCGCGTCCCTGCTCGTGGCCTGAATCGCGCCGAGGGCGTCCTTCGCGTCGGCGGGGCTGCTGTCGATGACGTACTGACCGTAGCCCGCCTGGACGGCGATCACGCTCATGCTGTGCGCCACGACGTCGTGCAGTTCCCTGGCGATCCGCAGCCGCTCCTCGGCGACCGCGCTGCTCGCCGCCTGATGCTGCAGGGTCTGCGCGTACAGCCGCCGCTGGCGCACGGAGTACCCCGTCATCCAGGCGATGACCTCGGCGAACACGACCGGAAGGTACATGGCCCCGGCGCCGTCCGCCCGCAGCTGCTTGTCCGCGACCACGATCAGCCCGATGGCGGCCAGCGCCAGTGCGAGCGCGGCGGCGCCGGTCTGCCGGTTGCTGGTGGCGGTCACCAGGTACAGCACGTACGCGGCCGCGAGGAACACCAAGATCGAGGCGGCGACGCCGGCTCCCGCCGTGATGACGGCTGCCGCGATCAGCACCCCGTAGGCGATGACAGGACCGCGGCGGCGCAGCCCGACTGGGAAGAAGACCATGGCCGCGAGCAGCACGCTGGTCGGCGCGAAGAGCCGGAGCGGCGGGCCGAAGGTGGGCCAGAGCAGGAACATCGCCGACAGCGCGGCTATCGCGCCGACCGCGCAGTCGATCGCCATCCAGTGACCAGGCCGCATCCGCTTGGTCAGCGGCGCCTTGGTCACAGCCGGGCGGGCGGCTGGGCGGGCGGCCATGCGGGCGGTCGGCGCCGGGCGCGGCTCGTCCGGTGGTGAAGACATGTCGCGTTCTGAGCCCACAAGTCTAAGGTAGTGGCAGACCGGCCGCCGCGCGTCATCCCGCTGGCCATCATCCCGTAGGAGTAGCACCAGGCGGCCAGGACGGGATATTTTCACCGTCCAGGGGGACGCCGCCGCCACCGCGAAGCTGCCACGCTATGACGCATGGATCCCTCGACCGCGGCGCGTCCTGTCATCGAGACGGCCGCGCTGACCAAGGTCTACCCGGGCGATGTCACCGCGCTCGGCGGCCTTACCGTAACCGTAGCGCCCGGCGTGACCGGGCTGATTGGCGCCAACGGCGCAGGCAAATCGACGTTGATCAAGGTACTGCTCGGACTCCTCGAGCCCACGGGCGGCATGGCGAAGGTGCTTGGCTATGACTGCGTCCAGGAAGGCGAGCAGATAAGGCAGGTCGTCGGCTACATGCCCGAACACGACTGCTTGCCGGGGGACGTGACGGCGACCGAGTTCGTCACGCACATGGGCCGGATGTCCGGCATCCCAGCGACCGCCGCCAAGGAACGCGCCGCGGAGGCGCTGCGGCACGTCGGTCTGCACGAAGAGCGGTACCGCCAGATCGGCACCTACTCCACCGGCATGAAGCAGCGGGTGAAGCTGGCGCAGGCGCTGGCGAGCGACCCGAGGCTGCTGCTCCTCGACGAGCCGACGAACGGCCTCGACCCGGCGGGCAGGAACGCGATGCTCGAGCTCATCGAGCGAATCGGCGAGGAGTTCGGCATCTCCATCGTGGTCGCCTCGCACCTGCTTGGTGAGATCGAGCGCATCTGCGACCACCTGGTGGCGATCGAGGCGGGGCGACTGCTCCGCGCCGACACCATCGACAGCTTCACGAAGGCGAGCCAGATGCTTCTCATCGAGGTGGAAGAGGGGACCGCGGAGCTGAGCGACGAGCTCACCAAGCGCGGCCTCGAGCCACGCGCTTACCAGCGTGCGCTGCTCGTTCCGATCGATGGCGACGACACCTACGACGCGGTGCGCGACAGCGTGGCCAGCCTCGGCCTGCCGCTAAGCCGGATGGAGCAGCGCCGCCACCAGGTGGAGGAACTCTTCCGCACCGGCGATCAGCAACTGGAGGCTGTCGATGTCCGTTGAAGCGCCCCCGCCGAGCCCGGGCTCCGCGACCGGGGTCATCCACGACCTCGGCTACCGCCGCTACGACGGCCCGCGCTTGGGGCGGCCGCGGATCGTTGCGGCGCTGACCTGGCACAGCTTCCGGTCCGCGTTCGGCCTCGGCCGCGGGGCGAAGGCGAAGATCGTGCCGGTGATCACGTTCCTGGCGCTGTGCCTGCCGGCCATCGTCAACGCGTTCGCGATGTCCAGGGGCAACGCCCGGCTCATCAGCTACGACACCTACTCGCCAGTGCTGCGCGCCCTCGTGATGACCATTTTCGTCGCCGTCCAGGCGCCCGAACTGGTCTCCAGGGATCTGCGCAGCCGGGTGCTGCCGCTGTACTTCTCCCGGCCAATCCGGTCCAGCGACTATCCGCTCGCCAAGTACATCGCGTTCACCGCGGCGTGCCTGGTGATGATCGAGGTTCCGCTGCTGCTGCTCTACGTCGGCTCCATCGTGAACGTGCACGGCGGCGCCGCGGTGTGGGCGCAGACCAAGGCGCTGATCCCGGGGCTGCTCGTCGGTCTGATGTGGTCGGTGGTGCTCGCCGCGATCAGCCTGTTCCTCGCGTCGCTGACCGGCCGCCGCGGCTTCGCTACCGGCGCGGTCGCGATCTTCTTCCTGCTCACGTACGTCCTGTCGCAGATCCTGCTGCAAGTGGAGACTCAGACCGCGATCAATCAGGGCCCGGTGCAGGTCAAGGGCGGTCCGGGAGGCCCGATCGTGGCTGGCCCGGCGCTTCCTGTGCCGACCGCGGAGAAGGTCTCCGGGCTGTTCAGTCCGTTCACGCTGTTCGACGGCGTACGGATGTGGCTCGGCGGCACGACGCAAGCCGACCAAGTGCCCAAGCCCGGCTCCTTCGGCGCCGTCTACGCTCTCGTCCTCCTCGCGATCCTGGCGCTGTCCCTGACCGGCCTGTTCGCCCGATACCGGAAGGCGCGTCTGGCATGAGCGCGATAGAACTGTCCAACGTGAGCCGCTGGTACGGCAACGTGGTGGCGGTCAACGACATCACGATGACCATAGGTCCCGGCGTGACCGGCCTGCTCGGCCCGAACGGCGCGGGCAAGTCCACCATCATCCATATGATCGCCGGCTTCCTTGGCCCGTCCAAGGGAACGCTGACCGTGGACGGCAGGCCGAGCTGGGAGAACCCCGGCGTCTACAAGATCCTCGGGCTCGTCCCCGAACGCGACTCCGTCTACGCCTTCCTCACCGGCGAGCAGTTCGTTCGCGCCACCGCCAAGCTGCACAAGCTCCCCGATCTAGCCGGAGCCACCCGGCGCGCGATCGAGATGACCGATATGGCCGACGCCGCCGACCGCAAGATCTCCACCTACTCCAAGGGCATGCGGCAGCGGATCAAGGTCGCGGCCGCGCTGGTACACGACCCGCAGATCCTGCTGCTCGACGAGCCGTTCAACGGCATGGACCCCCGGCAGCGGATCCACATGATGGACCTGCTCGCCAAGCTCGGCACCGAAGGCCGCACGATCCTGTTCAGCTCCCACATCCTCGAAGAGGTGGAGCGGCTGTCCGGCACCATCCAGGTGATGGTCGCGGGACGGCTCGCGGCGTCCGGTGACTTCCGAGCCATCAGGCGGCTGATGACGAGCCGCCCGCACGTGTTCAACGTCCGCACGTCTTCGGCGTCCGACGACCGGCGGCTCGCCGCGGTGCTCGTGGGCCGCCCGTTCACCAACGCCGTCGAGCTCAGCGGCAAGGGGTTGCAGGTAAGAACGTCCGATTTCGGCGCGTTCTGCGGGCAGATCGCGGCGCTTACCCGCGACAACGGCATCGCGCTGCGCGAACTGCTGCCCACCGACGAGTCGCTGGAAAGCGTCTTCGGCTACCTGCTCTCCGACCAGGCCAACTAGGAGTCTGATGTCTTCCCTCTTCAACCCGGTCGTAGCGGCCCTCACGTTCCGCGCGACGCTGGGCCGCAGGCGCGCCGTCCTGTTCGCTATCCCCGCGGTGATCTTGATCGCGCTGACGCTCGTGCTGCGGGCCACGCACCCGGCGGCCGGCGCCCTGTGGCCGAGCAACGTGCTCGGCGACTTCGGCTTCTCGGTGCTGCTGCCGCTGACGGCGCTGATCATCGGCACCAGTGTGCTCGGCGCGGAGATCGACGACGGCAGTGCCATCCACCTGCTCGCGACGCCGGTCCCCCGCTCGTCCGTGGTCGTGACGAAGTTCGCGGTCTCCGCGATGATGACGATGGTCTTCGCCGCGCTGCCAGAACTGATCGCGGGCCTGCTGGCACCGCACAGCACCAAGCTCGCGTTCGCCTTGTTCGTCGGCGCCCTGGTCGGGTCGGTGATCTACTCGGCGGTGTTCGTCGCGGCCTCGGTGCTCACCAGCCGCGCGATCGCGGTCGGCCTCCTGTACGTGCTGATCTGGGAAGGCCTGCTCGGCAACCTCGTCGGCGGCGCCCGCATCCTGTCCGTCGCCCACTACTCCCTCGGCGTCGCGAACGCGATCGACCCCGACCAGAACCTCATGGCCGGCCTGACCCTTGCCACCTCGGTGATCCTGGGAACGATAGTGACCATCGGCGCGCTCATCCTCGCCACCCGCCGCCTGTCGGCCTTCGCCATCAAGGGCGAGCCCGCCTAAATTCGTTATCCGGAACGGAGGCGTGGCTTCCACGCCCACCGAAAGTGGCCGTGTGGGGCGCCTGGGCGCCCCACACGGCCCCGTCCTCGCCGAGCCGCCTTCCCGGCACCCCGCGCCCTCCCCGGTGGGTCGCAGGGCGCCTCAGGCGCCCTCCGCGCGTCCGTTGGGCGGTAGCGGCGCCCCAGGCGCCCTCCGCGCGTCCCGTTGGGCGGTAGCGGCGCCCCAGGCGCCCTCCGCGCGTCCCCGGACCCGGCCCAGGTCCTTCTCCGACGCATCTCACACGCACCTGCAGCCTCTCCCGCTGAGGAGCCACGTTACTGCTGAAGGTTCGACCGCCTGTAGCCGGTCCAGTTTTCAGCACAAGGACAAAGTACCCTTTTGGGTTCAACGTATGTCACTATAAGTGGGTGCTTGGACACGTATCGTCATCAATGGCGAGCGCACTCGAGCGGCAGGACGGGCTTATTACCCGGGAGCAGGCCATCGACGCGGGACTGACCCGACACGCGATCGAGGCGCGCCTGGTCTCCGGCCGTTGGCAGCGACTCCACCGGGGCGTGTACGCGACTTTCAGCGGACCGATCCCCCGCGGAGCGATGCTCTGGGGCGCGATTCTCCGAGCAGGCGATGGCGCGGTGCTCAGTCATCACACGGCAGCGGAAACCTGGAAGCTCAGCGACCGTGTGTCGTCATCGTTCCATGTGAGCGTCCCCCGGCAAGCCGGACCGCTTGCTGCTGGACGGGGGATGGTGGTGCACTACTCGTCGCGGCTACCCGGGGCCCGGCATCCAGCGCGGTTGCCGCCGCAGACCACGCTCGAAGAAACCGTCCTTGACCTGGCGGCCCTAGCGGCAACCGCGGAAGATGCTGTCGCCTGGGCGTTCAAGGCGTGCCAGCGTCGTCTGACCACCCCGGAGCGAATCAACAGCGCGTTGGCATTGCGGCGCCGCACCCGTTGGCGGCGCGACCTGGGTGACGCACTCACCGAAGTCAGGGAAGGCGTCCACTCACCCCTCGAACTGCGTTACAAGCGAGACGTCGAGAGCAAGCACCGCCTTCCGCGGGGTGAACGTCAGGTCCTCGCCATCCGGGGCTCTCAGCGGCGATACCACGATGTGCAATACGTGGGCTACGGCGTCTGCGTAGAACTCGACGGAGTGGATGCCCATCCGGAAGATTCCAAGCGGCGGGACGTCCGGCGTGACAACACCAACATGCTCGAAGGTCTGCTAACCCTGCGCTATGACTGGATCCCGGTCGCCTACCATCCGTGTTCGGTTGCTCATGACGTCGCTCAACTCCTCAACAAACGTGGATGGCCCGGGAACCTTCGCCTCTGTGGCCCGGCCTGTGTTCCCCTGGAGAGGCTTGGGCTGAGGCTTTGACCGCCTATAACCGGTCCAGCCTTCAGCCCAAGGGGACGAACCGCAAACGGCAAGCGCCCCGGCGCCGTAAACCGGCACCGGGGCGCTTGCAGCGACTACAGCGAGCGGGGGAGTGCCCCGCGAGGTCAGTGCTCCTGCCCCGACCCAGACCCCGACCCAGACCCCGACCCAGACCCCGACCTCGACGCAGACCCGGGGTCCTCACCCGCGTCGCTAGAGCCAGAGCCGACCGCGGCGTGCTCACCCTCCTCGACGCCGTGCCCGTTGGCGTGGCCATTGCCGTGGCCGTACCCGTTGCCGTGGCCGTCGCCGACCACAACGGTCTCAGTGAACGCGCGGTTGGCGACCCCGCGGGCCCAGCCCATCACGCCGCGCGAGGTGGGGGAGGGCACGCCGTTCTCGTCGGGCTGTCCAGCCGCGGGCAGCGCCGCTGGCACCTCCTTGGCATCCACCACCGCACGCTCTTCGTCGGTGAGCGGCCTGGCTTCCTCGATGAACTCACCCGTGGGCAGCTGCCGAATGATGCCAATCTCCACGCCGTGGGTGAGCAGGGCGGCATCCTTCCGTTGCAGCCCGATACAGATACGTCTCGTAACGTAGAACGCGCCGATGGGCACCACGAAGATCGCCACCCGGGATATCCACGTGACCGTGTACAGCGGAATCTGCAGCGCGTTGGCGAGCACGTCGTTCGCGCCCTCGGCCCACAGGATGCCGTAGAAGCAGACCGCCGCCACGCCCGTCCCGGTCCGCACCGGCGCGTTGCGCGGCCGGTCGTTGATATTGTGCTGGGCCCGGTCCCCGGTCGCCCATTGCTCGAAGAACGGCCACAACGCGGCGCCGGTGAAGATGATGGCGAGCGGCAAAACGGCAGGGATCAGCACCGACAGCGACAGCGTATGCCCGAGGAAGTTGATCTCCCATGCAGGCATCATGCGCAGCGAGCCCTCCAGGATGCCCATGTAGAAGTCGGGCTGGGACGCCGAGGAGATCGCCAGCGGCGTGTAAGGCCCGTACAGCCAGATCGGGTTGATCTGCGCGAACGTCGAAAGCACTGCCAGGGCGCCGAAGATGAAGAAGAACCACGCCTGGCCCTTGAGCAGGAAGTACGGCCAGAACGGCTGCCCGACGACGTTCTCCTCGGTGTTGCCGAGCGCCGGCATCTGCGTGTGCTTCTGGTGGAACATGATGAACAGGTGCGCGGTGATCAGCGCCAGGATCAGGCCCGGGATCAGGAACACGTGCAGGATGTACATCCGCGGGATGATCGCGCTACCCGGGAACGGCCCGTCGAACAGGAAGTACGCCGCGTACGTGCCGACGATCGGGATGCCCTGCAGCACGCCCTCGGTGATCCGCAGGCCGGCGCCGGACAGCTGGTCGTCGGGAAGGGAGTAACCGAAGAGCCCCTCGACCAGGCCCAGGGTGAACAGCACGATGCCGATCAGCCAGTTGACCTCGCGCGGCTTGCGGTACGCGCCGGTGAAGAACACCCGCAGCAGGTGCGCCATGATCGCGACCATGAACAGGTCGGCCGCCCAGTGGTGGATCTGCCTGATCAGCAGGCCGCCGCGGACGTCGAAGGAGATGTTCAGGGTCGACTGGTACGCCTGCGACATCGTGATGCCGTCCAGCTTGGTGTACGAGCCGTGGTACACCACGGGGGCCGCCGATGGCACGAAGAACAGCGCCAGGTACGTCCCGGTGAGCAGCAGGATCACGAAAGACCAGAGCGCGATCTCGCCCAGCATGAACGACCAGTGGTCGGGGAAGACCTTGCGCATCAGGACGCGCACGCCGCGCGCCCCGTGGAACCTGTCGTCGAGCCAGCCGCCGACGCCGGAGACCGGTGCCGGGATCTTAACTGCGTCCTCGCTCATCCGCGCTCCCAGAAGCTCGGGCCGACCGGCTGCGTGAAGTCACTGGCCGCCGCGATGTAGCCGCTGGAGTCGATCATCAGCGGAAGCTGCGGCAGCGCGCGCGCCGCCGGGCCGAAGATCACGTTGGCCCCGTTCGCCGCGTCGAACGTCGACTGGTGGCACGGGCACAGGATGTGGTGCGTGGTCTGCTCGTACAGCGCGACCGGGCATCCCACGTGCGTGCAGATCTTGGAGTAGGCGACGATGCTGCCGTCGAGCGTCCAGTTCATCGTCGACACGAGCGTCCCGCCGTCGTAGTTGGTCGGGACGTGCAGCTGGCCAGGCCCGAACTTGATCAGGATCACCCCGGCCTTGGCCAGCGCGTCGTCGTCGTCCTGGTAGCCCTCGGGGATCACCGTGATCATGGTGCCGGGGGTGTCGAAGTCGGCCGGCATCAGCGGCCGGAGCCCGCCGAGAGTCACCGCGCGCAGGCCCTTACGCCACACGGTGTGCCGCAGCGCGGTGCCGGGCAGCGGACCCAGGTCGCGCAGCAGCACCAGCGGGGCCAGCGCTAGCGGCGCGGTGGCGAGCAGCATCGTGCGCCGGACCAGCGGCCGCTTGGTGACCTGGCTGAACGCCGCGCCCTCGGCGAATTCCTTCTGGAACGCCGCCCGCTCCGCTTGTGTGGACCGCAGGTCGTGCCGCTCCTCCGCGATCTCGATGTTCGGGGTCAGGTGCCGGACCCAGATCATCGACCCGGTGCCGAGCGAGAGCAGGACGACCGACAGCGACAGGCCCAGGGCCAGGTTGGACCGGAACACGGCGTCGACGTCGTTCCCGCCGGCCGGAATGCTCGACGATCCGACCTCAAGACCGACATACGCGGCGATGAACCCGCAGCCAGCCACGAAGGCGAGGATGAACAGGGCCGCCACAAGCTTTTCAGCCCTCGAGGCGTGCACTGGGTCCGTCGGGTCGGTGGGGACCGGCGGCTCAGCCGGTTCCTTGCGGACGTCGACCGCGGGGGGCGTGGTCGGCGGCGTCCCTATTACCCGGCGGGGGCCATTCGGCTCCCCGATCTCCCGGCGAGGGCCACCCGGCTCCTCGATCTCGCTCATCAGTGTTCCTCAATCTTCTTGTCCCGCCGCTTGGCGGTGAGCCACATGGCGATGAGCACGAGGAAGCCGAGCCCGCCCAGCCAGGCGACGAGACCCTCGGTGGTCGTTCCTGTGCGGCCGAGGGAAAGCCCGCCGGGGTTGGGCTCGCTCCGCGTGTCGACGATGTAGGCGATGATGTCGCGCTTCTCCGACGGGGTGATCACCCCGTCACCGAAGACTGGCATGGCCTCGGGGCCGGTCAGCATCGCCGTGTAGATCTGAGTCGGCGTCGACTCGGTCAGCGGCGGCGCGGACTTGCCGTAGGTCAGCGCGCCGCCGGCACCAGCGAACCCGTGGCACTGCGCGCAGTTCGTGCTGAACAGCTCCTCGCCCAGCGCGGTGTTCGCGCCGACCGTGCTCACCTGCTCGGCCGACGGGATCGCGGGACCGCCGCCCAGCGACGCGATGTACGCGGCGATGTCGTAGATCTGCCCTTGGTTGAACTCCACCGGCTTGCGCGGCTGATCGGCGCCGAGCTCCTTGGCGGGCATCCGGCCCGTCGACACCTGGAAGTAAACGGCGGCCGCGCCCGCCCCGACCAGCGATGGCCCTTGCGACGAGCCCGCGGCTCCGTACCCGTGGCAGGAGGAACAGCTTTCGTTGAAAAGCGCCATGCCGTTGGCGATGCTGGTGTCGGCCTGCGCGGGGGCCGAGGCTGACGCGCCGCCGCCGGACAGCGTGCTGTAGAGCACGCCAGCGGCTACGAGGCCGACCGCGATGGCCGCGTATCCGGCGGCCGGGTGCCTGCGCCGGGCGATGATCGAACTCACTCGGGTTCCCATGGTTAGTGGATGAGGTAGATGGTGGTGAACAGGCCGATCCAGACCACGTCGACGAAGTGCCAGTAGTACGACACGACGATCGCGCTGATCTGCTGCTCCCGGGTGAAGCGCTTGGCGGCGTAGGTCCGTCCGAGCAGGAACAGGAACGCGATGAGACCGCCGGTCACGTGCAAACCGTGGAACCCGGTGGTCAGGTAGAACACCGAGCCGTAGTTGCTCGACCCCAGCGTCACGTCCTGATGGCGGATCAGGTCGAGGTACTCGTAGCCCTGCCCGCAGACGAAGTAGAGCCCCATGATGAAGGACAGCACGTACCACTCGCGCAGGCCCCACTGCATGAAGTTGAAGATCGACCTCGACCGCCTGATCTGGCCGCGCTCAACCGCGAACACGCCCATCTGGCAGGTGACGCTGGACCCCACGAGCACGAGGGTGTTCGCTGTCGCGAGGGGCAGGTCAAGGTGAGCCATCGGCCACGGCAGGCTCTGGCCCTTATCTACCGAACGGATCGTGAAGTACATCGCGAACAGCGCAGCAAAGAACATCAGCTCGCTGGACAGCCAGATAATGGTGCCCACGCTCACGAGATTCGGTCTGCTGGCCGGGGTGCGCGGTACCGGAGCCCTCTCGGTCAGGGGTGTCGTCGCCACGATGGCCATTATTACGACACCCCGTAGGGGATGTGCACCCGACCCCCCCGAAAAGGGACTAGGCGGGAACCTGGGACGGCTATCAGTAAGATGCAGCCATGAAGGTCGTTGTCTACAGTCACGACGCCGACACGCGAGCCGAGATGAAGCTCGCGATCGGCCGTCGCCCGGCCCCCGACGTGCCGGAAGCCGAGATCGTCGAGGTGGCCACCGCGCCCGCGCTGTTCCGGCTGCTCGACGCGGGCGGCGCGGACGTCATGGTGCTCGACGGCGAGGCGCAGCCCGCCGGCGGCATGGGCGTCTGCCGCCAGGCCAAGGATGAGATTTACAACTGCCCGCCAGCGCTGCTGATCGTCGCCCGTGCCGACGATCGCTGGCTCGCGACCTGGTCGCGGGCGGAGGCTGTGGTCAGCCACCCGATCGACCCGGTAGCGCTGGCCAGGGAGCTGGCTGCCCTCATGCGCTCCCGCACTGCTATCACCGCGAAGTAATAAAAGAGTTATCCCGAACGGAGACGTGCTTCCCCCCTCGGGCCGGCTTCTCGTTCCGCCCTCCCCGCCCGCTCAACTCTCCCGCCCTTTCCGCCCCACCGCCCCTTCCCCGCCCAGCTCAACTCTCCCGCCCGTTCCCCGCCCCCGTTAGGTGCCGCCGATGGACACGTTCACCTGGCCCGCGCTGATCCGCGCGCTTATCCAGGGCGAGGCGCTCAGCGCCGACGAGACCGCCTGGGCGATGAACGAGATCATGGACGGGGCGGCGTCGCCGGCCCAGATCGCGGGCTTCGGCGTGGCGCTGCGGGCCAAGGGGGAGACCGTGCAGGAGATGGCCGGCCTGGCCGAGGCCATGCTGTCGCGCGCCACGCCGGTTAACCTCCCCGGCCCCGCCACCGACCTGGTCGGAACCGGCGGCGACGGCGCGCACACCGTCAACGTGTCCACGATGGGGACGATCGTGGCGGCGGCGGCCGGCGCCCGGATGGTGAAGCACGGGAACCGGGCCGCGTCGTCCGCGTGCGGCGCGGCCGACGTGCTCGAGGCGCTCGGCGTGGTGATCGACCTGCCGCCGGAGGCGACCGAGGCGCTGTTCGCGGAGCTGGGCGTCGCGTTCATGTTCGCGCCTATCTACCACCCGGCGTTCCGGCATACCGGGCCGGTTCGCCGCGAACTCGGCGTGCCGACCGCGTTCAACTACCTCGGTCCGCTTACCAACCCGGGTCGCGCCTCCTCGCTGGCCGTCGGCGTGGCCGACCCGCGGATGGGCCCCGTGCTGGCAGGCGTGTTCGCCGCGCGCGGCAACTCGGCGATCGTCTTCCACGGCGGGGGACTGGACGAACTGACCACGACCGGCCCGTCGTCGGTGTGGGTGGCCTCCGACGGTGTGGTTTCCACGACCGACTTCGAACCGCGCTCGCTGGGCCTGAACCGGGCCTCGCTCGACGACCTGCGCGGCGGCGACGCGGCACACAACGCCGACGTCGTTCGCTCGGTGCTGTCCGGCGAGCCGGGCCCGGTCAGGGACGTCGTCGTGCTCAACGCCGCCGCCGCCCTCGCCGCCACAGAAGGCCTGCACGGACATCCCGTGGCGGACGCCCTCGTCAAATCGCTGGCCGACGGCCTGGCCAGGGCGACAGAGGCCATCGACTCCGGCGCCGCCGCCCAACTCCTCACCCGCTGGTCCCAGACCACCCAGCGGCTGTCCACCCCCCGCCCCCGCGCGTAACCGCTCCCGCCCCACCCCCGCCCCCGCGCGCAACCCTTCCCGCCCCACCCCACCCCCACCCCGGGCGCGGCGTCAGGCGCCCTCGGCCAGGCCGATCGAGAAGGCAGCCTCGAGGTCGTGGCGCGAGTAGGTGCGGAACGCGATGTGCGTCTGGGTCGCGGTGACCCCGGGCACCTTGTTGAGCCCGCCGGGAATCACATCGGCGAGCTCGTCGTGCGCCCGGACCCGGACGATGGCCACTAGGTCGTAGTCGCCGGTAATCGAGTAGACCTCGCTCACCGCCGGGATCTGCGCGATGACCTCGGCGACCTCGGGGATGCGCTGGATCTCGGCCTTGATCAGGACGATGGCGGTGACCATGTGCTGCCTCCCTGTCCGCGCGGGCTGCGGCTGACGGCCCGGTAACGCCGCTACCTTATCCTTGCGTCGCGCGCGGAACGGGCGCGATACCCACGCCACGAGCCGTTGCCGCCAGCCGCGGCTGCCTTCAGCCTCCGCGCGCGCGTGCGCGGCCGCCGCCTCGGCCTCGCGGGCGGCGAGCCATGTGGTCAGCTCGCCGAGCGTGTAGATTTCGCGGTCGGCCAGCCGCCGCAACAGGTGGCCGAGCACCGACGCCGTGGCCCGTGCGTCGGCGAGCGCGCGGTGCGACGGCTGCACCGGGGTACTGAAGAACTCGGCTAGCGTGCGCAGCTTGCAGTCTGGCACCTCGTCGGGCGTGACGATGAGATGCCTGGCCAGCCGAACGGTGTCAAGAACCTCGAAGCCGGGCCAGAACAGGTCCGCTCCCGCGCACGCCGCCGTGATGAAACCCAGGTCGAACGGGGCGTTGTGGGCGGCGAGCACGGTGCCCTCGGCGAACGCGAGCAGCCCGGGCAGCACCGAGGCGACCGGCGGGGCGACGGCGAGCATCTGATCGCTGATCCCGGTGAGTTCCGTGATCGAGGCGGGCACCGGTGTCCCGGGGTTGACCAGCGACGTGAACTCCGCGACGACTTCGCCCCGGCGCACCAGGACCGCGCCAACCTCGGTGATGCCCGCCTCCTGCGGCGACCATCCGGTCGTCTCGATGTCCACGACCGTGAAGCTCAGGTCGCGCAGCGGAACGCCGGCGATGTCCGGCAGTGCGTCGCTGCCGACGGTGTCTGTCACGTTCTCCACCGTAGGCCGGGGTACTGACATTCCGGCCGAGGCGCGCGCGGCTCGAATGTCAGTGCCCCCCTTTACCGTGGGTGCCATGGGTCATGGCAACTCATTGTCAGCCAAGAATCACAAGGAGACTAGATGACCGTCGAATGCGAGCGATGCGAGGTGCGCGGCCTCGCCTGTGGTAACTGTGCCGCGCCGTTCATCGTCGCGGCGGACCCGGTGCTGGGCCCCGCCGAACTGCGTGCGCTGGCCGTGCTCGCCAACGCGGGGATGATCCCGCCGCTGCGGTACGCGCCGCGGCTCGCGAGGGCGTCATTATACGAATCGGGTCCACCGCGCGAAGTCGAATCGCGTACCCCTAACCGGAACGTCGCAATTGACCGAATCGGTTGAATCGCCGCAGCCTAGTCAATAGCCTTACCAGTGCTTTGAGCGTGTTCGGCAGTAACCACACACGGCGACGGCTAATCCGCTATCGTCCGGGCTTGGAGCCTGTCCCTGTGAAGCACGGTGAAGGAGCGTGGCAATCACGTTGCGTATGCGGCTTGTGACTCATGTGTCAAAAGCCAGGCGAGCTGCCGTGGTTGGCGCGGCTATCGTGCTGGCCGGTGGTCTCGCCACCGGGATCTCCCAGATGGCGGGCGCGGAGCCGAACCCGAGCATCAGCCAGGTGCAGGCCGAAGTCAACGTGCTCACCGCCAAGTTCAACAAGGCGGTGCAGCAGTACGACGCGGTCGCCCAGGAGCTGACCGCGGCTAAGTCCAGGCTCTCCCAGGTGAACAAGGAGATGGCCGCCGACCAGGCCAAGTACAACGACTCCAAGCTCAAGGTCGTGCAGATCGCCGACGCCACGTACATGGACTCCGGCTCGACGTCGCTGGCCGGCTTGCTCACCTCGAACAACCCGGGCCAGGTTCTCACGGAAGCATCGATGGTCGAGCAGCTCACCGGAGCCCGCAACTTGCAGACGCAGCAGTTCCTCGCCGCCGCGCAACAGCTCACCTCGGTGCAGGAAGAGCAGCAGCGCACGGAGTACGCCATCCAGCAGTTGGACACCCAGCGGTCGAACGCCAAGAGCGCGGCTCTCAAGGATCTCAACAGCGAGAAGGCGGAGCTCGACACGCTGACCGCGCAGCAGCAGCAGGCGGTGCAGACCAACAACGTCGGCGGCACTGGCGGCACTACGACGAAGCTCACGTACACCGGCCCGACCTCGACCCAGGCGGACAAGGCGGTCCAGTTCGTGTATGACCAGCTCGGCTGCCCCTACGTCTACGGCGCGACGGGCCCGTGCGCGGACGGGTTCGACTGTTCCGGCCTAGTACAGGCCGCGTGGGCGTACGCGGGGGTCTCCATCCCGCGGGACACCTACGAGCAGTGGGCCGCGCTGCCGCACATTCCCGAATCCGATATCGTGCCGGGCGACCTGCTGTACTACAACGGCATCGGGCACGTCGCGATGTACGTCGGTGGCGGCTACATCATCGACGCGCCACAACCGGGAATGGACGTGGAGCGGGTCCCCATGGACGAATCCTGGTACGCGGACAACTTCAACGGCGCCGCTGAACCGTAAGCCGCGTAACGGCCCCCACGACAGCAGCGGGACACGCGAGCCTCTACACTAATGCCCGCCATGCGCCGCACCCTGATCGTCACTAACGACTTCCCGCCCAGGCAGGGCGGCATCCAGTCGTTCGTGCACGCACTCGCTCTGCGGCTGCCTCCCGACAAGCTGACCGTCTACGCGCCGAAGTGGGACGGTGCGCGCGAGTTCGACGCCAACCAGCCCTTCGAGGTCGTCCGGCATCCAACGTCGCTGATGCTGCCGGTCCCGTCGGTCACCCGCCGGGCTGTGGCCATCGCGAAGGCACGCCAGGCGGAGGCCGTGGTGTTCGGTGCCGCGGCGCCGCTGGGCCTCATCACGCCCGCGCTGCGCCGGGCCGGCGTGGAGCGTGCCGTGGCGATCACGCATGGGCATGAGGCCGGCTGGGCGGCGCTGCCCGGCGCGCGCACCCTGCTGCGCCGCATCGGCGACGACACCGATGTCGTCACCTACCTGGGTGAGTACTTCCGGGTCCGGCTGTCCCGCGCGCTGTCCCCGGCCGCCGCCGCCCGCATGACGCGGCTGCACCCGGGCGTGGACGCGGCGCGGTTCAGCGCCGGCCCGCAGGCAGGCCAGGCGATCAGGCAGCGGCACGGACTCACCGGTCGTCCGGTCGTCGTCTGCGTGTCCCGCCTGGTCCGCCGCAAGGGTCAGGACATGCTGCTCAAGGCCTGGCCGGGGGTGCTGAAGAAGGTCCCGGACGCCGCGCTCCTGATCGTCGGTGGCGGACCGTACTCCGCTCACCTCCATACTTTGTCCGAACGAATGGGGCTTACTCTCTCCGTCCGCTTCACCGGCCCGGTCCCGGCGGCCGAACTCCCCGCGCACTACGCGGCCGGCGACGTCTTCGCCATGCCGTGCCGGACCAGGCGCGGCGGGCTCGACGTGGAGGGACTCGGCATCGTGTACCTGGAGGCGTCGGCGACCGGCTTGCCGGTGGTCGGCGGCGACTCAGGCGGCGCGCCCGACGCGATCCTCGAGGGCGAATCCGGCTACGTCGTTCCAGGCCGGGACGTCGCCGCGCTAACCGAACGCCTCGTCGACCTGCTCTCCGACCCCGCCACGGCCCGCGCGATGGGCGAAAAGGGCCGCGCCTGGGTAGAGCGCGACTGGTCCTGGGACCTAGCCGCGTCCCGCCTCGCCTCGATAATCGGGTAACCCCGCGAGCCAAAGGGCGCGCCGGTGCCTGGACTGAGGAGCGATGAAGCGAAGCTTCATCGCGACGAGGGAAGGCATCGGCCAACAGCGCCCGGAGGCGAGCGGGGTCAGGAAGAGCGAGCGGGGTCAGGAGTAGAGCGCGTCGATGTCCTTGGCGAACTCCTTCGCCAGGACGGTGCGGCGGATGCCGAGCTTGGCGGACAGGTGGCCCTGCTCCTGCGTGAAGTCCACGTCGAGGATCAGGAACCGCCGGATCGATTCGGCGCGGGAGACCGCCTTGTTGGCGTCGTCCACGGCGGCCTGGACGTCCGCGCGCAGGTCGGGGTCGTCACGCAGGTCGGCGACGGTGGCGCTGGTCGGCTTGCCGTGCCGTTCCTTCCACGGGCCGAATGCGTCTTCGTCGATCGTGATAAGCGCCGCGACGTACGGCCGCCCGTCGCCGACCACCATGGCCTGGCTGATCAGCGCGTGCGTCCTGAGCCTGTCTTCCAGCACGGCCGGGGCGACGTTCTTGCCGCCCGCGGTGACGATCATCTCCTTCTTCCGGCCGGTGATCTTGAGGAACCCCTCGTCGTCGATCTCGCCGATGTCGCCGCTGCTGAACCAGCCGTCCGCGGTGAACGTGTCCGCTGTCGCCTGGTCGTTGCGCCAGTATGCGGGGAACACGGTCTTGCCCTTGATGAGCACCTCGCCGTCGTCGGCGATGCGGAGGGCGACGCCGGGTATCGGCAGGCCGACGGTGCCGATCTTCTGCCGGTCCGGGTGGTTGACCGACACGGCGGCCGTCGTCTCGGTCAGTCCGTAACCCTCCAGGATCGTTATGCCGGCGCCGCGGAAGAAGTGCCCGAGCCGCTCGGCGAGCGCGGCGCCGCCGGAGACCGCGAACTGGGCCTTGCCGCCGAGCGCGGCGCGCATCTTGCCGTACACGAGCCGGTCGAACATCGCGTGCTCGGCGCGCAGCCCCAGGCCCGGGCCCTTGGGGGTATCGAGCGCCTCGCTGTAGGCGACCGCGGTCCTGGCGGCGCGCGCGAAGATCTTGCCCTTGCCGTCGGCGACGGCACGCTGCTCGGCGCCGTTGTACACCTTCTCGAACACGCGCGGCACCGCGAGCACGAACGTGGGCTGGAACGAGGCCAGGTCCGGGAGCAGGTCGTTCATGTCGGAGCAGTGCCCGAGGATGAGGCCGTTCTCCAGGCAGCCGACCTCGATGATTCGCGCGAACACGTGCGCGAGCGGCAGGAACAGCAGCGTGCTCGCGTCCGCCACCGAGTGGATGGAGGCGAGCGGGCCCATGAACGCGTTGCGGACGTCGGCGAGCAGGTTCTCGTGGGTGAGCTCGCAGCCCTTGGGGCGCCCGGTGGTACCTGAGGTGTAGATGATGGTCGCGATGTCGGCGGCGTTCCGCGCGCTCGTCCGCTCGGCGAGCGCGTCCTCGGTTACCCCGGCGCCGCCCGCGGTCAACTCGCTCAGGCCCGGGTCCATCCGCCACAGGTGCTCGAGCGCGGGCAGCCGGTCACGCGCGTCGGTGATCATCTTCTCGAAGCCCTCGGTCTCCGCGATGACCGCCTTGGCGGCCGAGTCGGAGAGGATCCACTCGGCCTGCTCGGCGGACGAGGTCTCGTAGATCGGGACCACCACCGCCCCGGCGGCCCAGGCGGCGTAATCGACGAGCGTCCACTCGTACCTGGTGTGCGACATCAGGGCCACTCGGTCGCCGGGGCCGATGCCCGCCGCGATCAGGCCCTTGGCGAGCGCCGACACCTCGTCCCTGAACTGGGTGGTGGTGACGTCCTCCCAGGTGCCGTCCGCGCGCTTGCGGCGCAGTGCGGTGGCTTGCGGCTGCTCGGCCGCGCGGCGCGAGACCACGTCGGCGAGCGTGCAGGTGGCCGGGATCTCAGCAAGGGCGGGGATGCTGTACTCGCGCACGAACTCTCCTCTTGGCCAGCCCCCATTGGACGACGACGCGTCCAGCCTAACGAACGTCGGTCGCCGGTGTCCCTACTCGCGGGTAGCTTCTTGTGCTGGTCTGTCCGCGGCGTGCGGGGGTACCCGCCCTTCAGTCTATGTTGATCTCATGAAAGTCCACGTGGTGAGCGACGTGCACGGCGCGGCCGACGCGCTGGCGCTGGTCGGCGAGGGCGCGGACATGCTTATCTGCCTGGGTGACTTGCTGCTGTTCCTCGACTACGCGGACCACACGCAGGGGATCTTCGCCGAGCTGTACGGCGCGGAGAACGCGAGGGAGTACATCGAACTGCGCACCGCGCGGCGATTCGACGAGGCCAGGCAGTTGACGGCGGGAATCGCGGCCAGGCTCGGCGCCGATCGCGGTACCGACTTGCGCACCTTGACCGAGCGGGCGATTAGGAAGCAGTACGCGGCGCTGTTCGGGGCGTTGGCCGAGCCCGCCTACCTGACGTACGGCAACGTGGACGTGCCGCGGATGTGGAACGGGTACCTGAAGCCCGGCCACCACGTGCTCGACGGCGACCGCGTAGAAGTCGGCGGCGTCACCTTCGGGCTGGTCGGCGCGGGTCTGATCTCCCCATACCGGACGCCGAACGAGATCCCCGAGGCGGAGTTCGCCGCCAAGCTCGACGCCGTGGGCGCGGTGGACGTGCTGTGCACGCATATCCCGCCCGCCGTTCCGGAACTCCTCTACGACATCGAGGCGCGCCGGCTCGAGACGGGCAGCGTCGCGCTGCTCGAAGTGATCAGGCGCACCCAGCCGCGGTACGCGCTGTTCGGCCACGTGCATAACCCGCTGGTGCGCCGGGCGCGGATCGGCCGCACCGAATGTGTCAACGTTGGTCACTTCCGCGCCACGCGCGCGCCGTATGTGGTCGATCTGTAGGGGTACGGTTACGAGTATGAGCGAGCGAGGCAGCGACCCTATTGGTGATCTCCAGCGGTGGCTTATGAAGGCGGGGGCGCGCAGCCTGGGGCGGGATGTAGCGGACCGGGTCAAGTCCACGGTCGGCGGCGGTAAGCAGTCGGCGAGCGTGTGGGAGACGGCGACCACGGAGCCGCCGGGCGACGAGCCGCCCGAGTGCCAGTGGTGCCCGATCTGCCGGGCGGCGCGCAGGTACCGCGACTCCGGTGGCACGGGTGCCGGGCTGAGCTCGCAGCTAGCGGGGGTGGGCGACACGCTCGCCGGGTTCACCAGGGACGCGTTCGGCATCTTCGAGGCCGCGATGCGGGCGTCGCAGCGCCCGGCGGGCACCGGCCGGCCAGGCGGGCAGGCGGCGCCAGAGGCGCCTGGGACGCCAGGCTCAGCTGATCAGGGCAAGCAGGGATCGCCGTCGAGCGGCGGCTCAGACAACGGCTCCGTCGTCGTCGGACCCGGAGTCGCGTGGCCCACCGTTGTCCATGCGCAGCACGAGCACGACGAACCCGCCAACGAAGGCGGCGACCGCGAGGAAGGCGGCAAGCCCGGAGATCTCCCAGCCGACGGCCGTGGCGATGAGCAGGTAGAAGGGCCCGCCGAATAGCGCGAGCCAGGCGCCCTTCGTCACCGGGTCGAGCCTGGGGAACGGCGGAGGCGGCGGCGGGACGAAGTGGTCGTCCGCGGGGTCTTCCGGAGTCCTGGTGTCTCTCGGCCCCAATCCGCCGCCGAGCCGCTGCCACGGGTTGTCCGGCGTGGGAGGCAGGCCGGACGGGTTCGTCGGCGGCTCGCGGGGCAGCCCCTCCGGCAGGCTAGGCGGGACGCTGGGTGGCAGGCTAGGCGACGGGGCCGGCGGCTGGCTCGGCGGCGGGGCGGGCGTCACGTGTACCGGGCCGGCCAGGTCCTCGCGGTCCGGCCACGGCACGTCACCCTCCTCGGACGCGGGCGCGCCAAACCTCGCGATCAGGTCAAGCCACGCGGCTTCCTCGCCGTCGCTGCCTGCCGCGTTTTCGCCTGCGCCGTTGCCTGGCAAGTCCCCGTCAGCCACTGCCTGTCCTTATACCCTCTTCTCCGCAGGATTGTCGGCAGAACCCCCTTGGGAGGCTGGGCCCCGCGACCCAGACAAGTCAAGGGTGTGTTGAGCTATGAACGCCTCGGTGCCCGCGAAGATTTCCTGCGCGTCGTTGTCCAAGGTCGCGACGTGATAGCTAGCACGAAGCGGGCGCACTTCCGCCGAGGGCAGCGCGGCCCGCAGGACTCGCATGCTGGCCGGACCGACTACGTGGTCGACCGTAGACCGGTACACGAGCACGGGCTGGCTCACCTCGCTCAGGTGCCGCGCGGTGAGCTTCCATAGCGCGGGCAGCGTGGCCGCCGCGCGGACCGGCACGCGGTTGTAGCCGCCCTCGTCGCCGCCCGGCTTCTTGATGTCGCCCGCGATGCCCGGCAGCGATGATATGACGTGCTTGAGCACGGGCGCGAGCAGGAACATCCGGGTGTCAGGGGCTAGTGACGGGTTGACGAGTACCAGGCCGGACACCGCGTCGCCCTTGGTCTGGGCCAGCCGCAACGCCAGGCAGGCGCCCATCGACAGGCCGACCACGAAGACCCGCTGGCACCTGCCGCTGAGCTCGTCGAAGGCACGCTCTGCCGCGCCGTACCAGTCGGGCCACCCGGTCGTGTTGAGGTCCTGCCAGGTGGTCCCGTGCCCGGGCAACCGGGGGGCGCGGACGGTAAGGCCGGCCGCCGCGAGGTGCTCGGCCCATGGGCGCACCGTGCGCGGGCTGCCGGTGAAGCCGTGGCAGACCAGGACCCCGACGGGACCCCTGTCGGCGGAGAACGGTTCCGCGCCAGGCTGTATGTTGGGCATGCCTCGCATCGTCGCATGCCTTGCGAGTCCACGCACCACGAGGCCGGATTAAGACAAAGCTCATCACTGTGCGTGATGCTTATCCAATCTTTCGTCACCGGATCGACATCGCTCACGAACGTGGGACGATGTGTAGGTGTTCTACTGGGTAGTGAAGTACACGCTGGGCATGACGTTGAAGATCGTGTTCCGGCCCTGGTCGCGTGGGCGAAAGAACATGCCCAAGCGGGGTCCTGTCATCCTGGCGAGCAACCACCTGTCTTTCGCCGACCATTTCTTCGGCCCGCTTCCGCTGCCGCGCAAAGTTGTGTTCCTCGCCAAGGCTGAGTACTTTACGGGCCGCGGGATCAAGGGCCTGGTGAGCAGGGCATTCTTTAGCGGCGTCGGCCAGATCCCGATCGACCGGGGTGGCGGCGAGGCGAGCGAACGGGCGCTGCGGTCGGGCCTGCGGGTGCTGGCGGAGGGCAAGGTGCTCGGCATCTACCCGGAAGGAACGAGGTCGCCGGACGGGCGGCTGTACAAGGGCAGGACCGGGGTGGCCCGGCTGGCCCTGGAGTCGCGCGCTCCCGTGGTGCCGTGCGCGATGATCGACACGTTCGAATTCCTGCCACCCGGCTCGTTCCACCCGCAATGGCGGCTGCGGCCCGGTGTCGTCTTCGGCCCGCCGATGGACTTTTCCCGGTACTACGGCCAGGAATCGGACCGGGCCGTCCTGCGCGCGGTGACCGACGAGATCATGCTGCAGATCGGGAAGCTGTCCGGACAGGAGTACGTCGACATGTACGCCAAGCAGGCGAAAGAACTTCAGGCGCCTGCTGGGGAGCAGGACTTATCGCCGGCCGGCAAGTTACCTCTTGTTATTCCACCGTCCAGTACAAGTGGCGCGCGGATGGATAGTCTTGGCTCATGCGAGTGGGAGTCCTCACCGGAGGCGGCGACTGTCCTGGGCTGAACGCCGTCATCCGCGCCGTGGTACGTAGGGGTATCCAGGAATTCGGGCTGGAGTTCGTCGGGTTCCGCGACGGCTGGCGCGGGCCGCTCGAAGCGGACACGGTACCGCTCGACGTGCACGCGGTGCGCGGCATCCTGCCGCGAGGCGGCACGATCCTCGGCTCGTCGCGGACGAACCCGTTCAAGGAGACCGGGTCCGGCCGCAACGGCGTCGAGCGGATCAAGGACAACATGGCCGGCCTCGGCGTGGACGCGCTCATCGCGATCGGCGGCGAGGACACCCTGGGCGCGGCGGCCCGCCTTTACCAGGAGGGCATCAACATCGTCGGCGTGCCGAAGACCATCGACAACGACCTCAGCGCGACCGATTACACCTTCGGCTTCGACACCGCGGTGAACATCGCGATGGAAGCGATCGACCGGCTGCACACCACTGCGGAGAGCCACCACCGTGCGCTGATCGTCGAGGTCATGGGCCGGCACGCGGGCTGGATCGCCTTGCACGCGGGCCTGGCCGGCGGCGCGAACGTGATCCTGATCCCCGAGCGCCCGTTCGACATCGACAAGGTGTGCTCGTGGGTCGAGCACAGGTTCCAGACCAAGTACGCGCCGATCGTGGTAGTCGCCGAAGGCGCGCACCCCGCGAACGAGGACCTGGCGGTCTCGACCGGGCAGCTGGACTCCTTCGGCCACGTCAGGCTCGGCGGAGTCGGCCAGATGCTCTCCGAGGAGATCGAGAAGCGGACCGGCAAGGAGGCCCGCTGCACGGTCCTCGGCCACATCCAGCGCGGCGGCACCCCAACCGCCTTCGACCGGGTGCTCGCCACGCGCTTCGGCCTGCACGCAATCGCGGCGGTGCACGAGGAGGATTTCGGCTCCATGGTGGCGCTGCGTGGCACCGACATCGTCCGGGTTCCGCTCACCGAAGCCACTCGCGAGCTCAAGACCGTCCCGGTCGAGCGCTACACGGAAGCCGAAGTCTTCTTCGGCTAACCTCAGCCACCCCACGCCCCACCCAAGCCCCAAAAGCCTCCCGCCGCGCCTCATGATCCCGAAGACATTTTTCAGCGTGTAAATAATTCGCACCAATAGCTCATAAATGTTTTCGGGTCAGCGGTCCCTGTGACGCAAGTTGCCCGCGTGACACCCGCCGCACCCCGCACCCCGCACCCCGCACCCGCCCGTGCCCCCCGCACCCGCCCGTGCCCACCGCACCCGCCCGTGCCCTCCGCACCCGCCCGTGCCCTCCGCACCCGCCCCGGCCACCCCTTGCATTCGCCGCTCGGCGGCGTATACTCGTCTACGAGTACTTGGAAGCGAAGATTCGTAAGCGAGGCGAACCACACGTGGCGAAGCGGCGGAAGGTGAGCAACCTGCTCGCGCTCGCGCTCCTGTCGCTGCTAGCGCAGCGGTCGATGTACCCGTACGAGATGGCACAGACACTGCGGGCGCGCGGCAAGGAACAGTCCATCAAGATCAACTGGGGCTCGCTCTACACCGTGGTGCAGAACCTCGAGAAGAACGGCTTCATCGAGGCGACCGGCACGGTGCGGGAGGGCAGGCAGCCGGAGCGGACCACCTACCAGATCACCGCGGCTGGCATGGCCGAGCTCCACGACTGGATGCGCGAACTGCTCAGCGTCCCGGAAGACGAGTACGACGGGTTCATCGCGGCGCTATCGGAAGGCGGCATCCTGCCGCCCGACGAGGTGGCCGAGCTGCTCACCCAGCGGGTGGCCATTCTGGACAGGATCAGCGCGGAGCAAGAGGCGCACCTGAAGACGTGGTCGCAGCGCCTGCCACGGGTCCTGCTTATCGAGTCCGAATATCAGCTAGCGATGCGCAAGGCGCAAGCCGACTGGGTGCGCGGCCTGATCACCGAGATCACGGAGGGCACGATCAGCGGCATAGAGATCTGGCGGCAGATTCACGAGACCGGGGAGATGCCCGCGCAGATGAAGGAGCTCGACGAGCAGGCGCTGAGGGGGTGGGACGAGCCCCCGACTGATAACACGTGAAACGACCCCGGCCGCCACGGTGCGGCAACACCACGAGGCCGGGGCCGTCAACCTCACAGCCACATCCCGCACCAGGCGGAATCCGGTTACCGAGGCCCACCATGAGTGTAGCCGGACTCCTCCTCGCGGGACTGATCACGCACAACCAGTGACCGCAAGGAGCTTTCAGCATGAACTCCATCGAGGCACGCGGCCTCGTCAAGACCTACCCGGCGCCCGGCAGGACCAAGGGCAACGACAAGAACAACGCCAAGGCCCGCATCACGGCGCTCGACGGCCTTGACCTCACGGTCCCGAGCGGCACGATCTTCGCCCTCCTCGGCCCGAATGGTGCAGGCAAGACCACCACGGTCAACATCCTCACCACACTCGCCAGGCCGGACGCCGGCGCCGCCCGCGTCGAGGGCATCGACGTGCTCGCGGCACCCGGCCAGGCCCGACGAGCGATAGGCGTCGTCGCCCAGCGTTCCGGCGCCGACCCGGCAGCGACCGGCCGGGAGAACCTGGTCCTGCAAGGCCACCTGTACGGCCTGGACACGCCGACCGCGAAGCGGCGAGCCGGCGAACTGCTCGAGCACTTCCAGCTCGACGAGGCCGCCGGGCGCCTGGTCCGGACATACTCCGGCGGCATGCAGCGGCGCCTGGACGTGGCGCTCGGCCTGATGCACCGCCCGAAGGTGCTGTTCCTCGACGAGCCGACCACGGGCCTTGATCCGGAATCGCGCACCGCCATGTGGCAGGAGATCAGCAACCTCGCCGCGGTCGATCAGGTGACCGTCCTGCTCACCACTCACTACCTGGAGGAAGCCGACCGGCTCGCGGATCGGCTGGCCATTGTGGACCACGGGCGCGTGGTCGCCGAGGGCGAGCCCGACGAGCTCAAGCAGGAGCTTAAGGGAGACGTCATCCAGGTCGAACTGCCCGCGGACGCCGGCCAGCGGCCCGTCGAAGAGGCGCTGCGCACCGTCCCCGGAGTCCGCGACGTCCTGGTAGCCGGCCGCAGCGTCTCGGCGCGCAGCGACGACGGCGCCGCCGCGGTCCCGGCCGTGCTCGCGGCCCTGGCCGACGCCGGCGCGCCGGCCGCGTCGGTCACCGTGGCACGGCCCTCGCTCGACGAGGTGTACCTGCGCCACACCGGCCGCCGCTACAGCCAGGCGCAGCAAGAACCGGCCGCGACCCGTCGCACGCAGCTCACGGAGGTGACTCGCTGATGTCCGCTACTACATTCGATTATCCAGAACGAACCGTGCCGGCTCTCTCCAGCACCGTGCTCACTCACACCTGGTACCTGACCGGCAGGAAACTGCACGCCCTGGTCCGTCAGCCCTGGGTGCTCGCGTTCGGCGTGGTCCAGCCGGCGATCTGGCTGTTCCTGTTCGGCGCGCTGTTCCACAAGGTCATCAACATTCCCGGGTTCGCGTACGGCGGCTCGTACCTCGCCTACCTGGTGCCCGGCATCGTCGCGATGAACGCGATGTCGGGCAACATGTGGGCCGGGATGTCGATGATCGAGGAGATCGACCGCGGCACGCTGAACCGGTTCCTGGTCTCTCCCGCCAGCCGGATCGCGATCATGAACGCCACCGTCGCCGAACAGTCCGTGGCCACCGTGGTGCAGACGCTGATCATCGTGGTCCTCGGCTACGCCGGGGGAGCGCACTACCCGGGCGGGGCGGCGGGCATCGTCGTGCTGACCGCCGCGGCGGTGCTGGTCGGCGTGCTGTGGGGCGCCCTGTCCAACATGGTCGGCATGCTGCTCCGCTCCCGCGAGGCGATCATCGGCGTCTACACGTTCTTCATGCTGCCGCTGATGTTCTTGTCGTCGGCGTTCATGCAGCCGTCCTTCCTCCCCGGCTGGATGCAGGCGATCGCGTCCCGCAACCCGCTGAACTGGGAGGTTCAGATCGGCCGCTCCGTCCTGTCCGCCAGCACCGACTGGGCCGCGGTCGCCGTGCGCAGCGGCGGCCTGCTCGCCCTGGCCGCGCTCTGCGTGGCGATCTCGGTCACGACATTCCGTTCCTACGCCAAGAACGTCTGACCAGAGCCGGGATCGCCTGGCCCGCCGCGATGGTCGCACCGCCATCGCGGCGGGCCTGTTAGCTGCTCCTCTCGCTGTCCGCACCGAGATTCGCTGGTGCTACCCGGACCCCTGAGGCCAACACGCCCGCGTGCAGACGCCGGTCCCAGACCGCGACGACAAGAGCCGGATCGTCGATGGCCAGCGCGCTCGCCAGGTGCACAGCGTCCGCGCCGCGAAGCGCGTGGTCCCGAGCGAGCTGACCCGCGCGCCGCTCCACGGAAGGCGTCAGCCAGTAATCAACTCGGATATCGCAAGCTTCAGCCGCACCGGATGCTCAAGCTCGAGCACGGAGCGATGCACGGCGTACAGCCGGTACGTCGATTCGGCCGCGTCGAGATGGAACTCGCGGATCTCCCAGATGTCGTACTTGTCGTCCAGGACAACGACCAGGTAGAGCGGGATTCCCGCGGCCGCGTACTGAGTCTTCTTGTCCAGCAGGTCCTCTTGTGCCGTGGTGGGCGAAGTCACCTCGACCACCATCACAGTTTCCTGGGCGGTGGGCTTCCTGGCTGGGTCGTCCAAGCACTGGTAGACGACCACATCGGGGCGGCGGAATGTAAACCGGGGAACCCGCCAGAGAATTACGTCGACGTCCGTCTCGACCGTCAGGCACGGGCCAGAGGGTGTTCGCGCGGACTCCAGAGCGAAAGAAAGGCGCCGGGCGATCCGGTTGTGTCTTGGCACCGGCGACTCGCACTTGATCACATGCCCGAACACGACCTCGACAGTTCGTGAGATCTCCTCGGGCAGTGCCTCGTAATCGGCTTCAGTCATGGACTGCGGCAGTTCGTCGAGCCACCCTGACCTGCTCATGGGGATCATCTTCGCATGCTCCTCAATGTGCGGAGCGGATCCGTAGCAGCTAAGGCAGGCTGGTCGATGCGGGTCCAGTGGCTTGGTGGGTTGTCGTCGCGGGGGAGCCACAGCAGCGGCTGCATGCCGGCGAAGTCGGTCCTGAACCCTGGTTCCCACGGGAAGCGGCCATTCGTGTCCGCCCACACCACCTGCAGGTAGGGCGGTCTGACGAAGCCGTAGAACTCATCGGACAGCGCGAACAGGCTGGTCATCCGCCAGCTCAGGTCGACCGGGCGGACCGTGAGCGGGGCCGGGCAGATGTCGGTTAGCACGTCGTCCGGGCCGATCTGGTCGCCGTCGGCGATCCGGCCGCCGATGACGTTGATGATGCCCGCGGCGTTCCGCGCGGGAATGCCGCAGGCGATCAACTCGGCCGACTGGCAGGTGAGCCACATCCCGACGCTGTAGGCCCACGGCGGCAACGGGCCGTCACCGTGAATCCCGGAGACGGCCCAGCCGTGCTCGCCGATCTGGGTGGTGATCCAGTTCATCGAGGCCAGACGATCCGCGTCCAGGCCGACGGCCTCCTTCGCGCAGTCGGGGCACGCGCGGCCGTGCCGTCGGCCGGAAAGCAGCTTGGGAAGGTTCATGACGCCACGCTACGCCGGGGGTCTGACATTCCGGCCGGCCGCGAATCGCCCGAGGTACACGTCAGTTTTGAGCTACACGTCCGACGGGTCAGCGCCGCGCGGCGAGGGGGAGTCCGACGGCCATCCCGGCCACGGCGGCGGCCAGAACCACGATCCCCAGCTGGGTCACCTTTGCGTGGTCGAGCGACACGCCCGCGGCGGTCACCGCGAAGCTGATGACCGCCCACCACGCGAGCACGAACCGGATGGCCGCGAATCCCGCACGTCCGGCGATCTCCGCACCAAGCGCACTGGCCATGGCCGTTACCAGAACCGTGATGATGACCGTCGCCGGATATCCGGCCGGGAACGTAATCGACGCGCCCGACCCGCTGATGCCATCGGTGAGCAGCAAGGAAACGGCGGGGGCGGCGAGCGCCAGCAGCGTCGCGACGGCGACCCGGCCGAACGTGCTCACGGCCGACACCCCGGTGGTCCTGGAGACCCTGGCTCCATAACCCGCGTTCGCCATCGGATCGTCCTTCCTTGCCATTGCTCGCGCTGTCCCCTTCCACGGTGACGCACCAGGGCTGCTCAGGCAATGACCAAAACCCCGATCCGGTAAACCCTTTGCGGACAGGGCCGCTGATGCCGCACGCTAGCTGACGTGTTCCGGTTCGCCGTCCTCGACGCCCGCGCGCTCGATCGCGCGGCGATGACGGCTGCCTCGGCACTGCTGTCGGCGGGCCTGACGGCCTTTGACGGCGCGCGACGCTGACCCTTCCCCGTTCGTTTTCTTGACCCGGCGGGGGAGGGTGGCGCATCGCGGTGCTGTCAGCGCGCGGGTCAGCGAGTGCAGGAGGAGGAACCAGGAGCAGTCAGTCATGATCAAGCAGGCGTACGTCCGCGACAAGCCGCACCTCAACATCGGCACGATAGGGCACGTCGACCACGGGAAGACCACCCTCACGGCCGCCATCACGAAGGTTCTCGCGGCCCGGGGCACGAGCAGCTACGTGCCGTTCGGGCAGATCGACCGCGCGCCCGAGGAGGCCGCGCGGGGGATCACCATCAACATCGCGCATGTCGAGTACGAGACCGCGACAAGGCACTACGCGCACGTCGACATGCCAGGTCACGCCGACTACGTGAAGAACATGATCACCGGTGCGGCGCAGGTCGACGGGGCGGTCCTCGTCGTCTCCGCGCTCGAAGGCGTGATGCCGCAGACTCGGGAGCACGTCGTGCTCGCCCGGCAGGTAGGGGTGTCGCACGTCATTGTCGCGCTCAACAAGGCCGACGTCGCTGACGAAGAGATCGCCGAACTCGTCGAGCTCGAGGTCCGCGATCTGCTGTCCGCCTACGGGTGCCCCGGCGAGGAGGTGCCCGTCGTGCGGGTCTCGGGGCTGGCGGCGCTGGCGGGCGAGGAGCGCTGGGTCGCGTCGATCCTGGACCTGCTCGACGCCATCGACGCCCACGTGCCGGTGCCCGAGCGGTACGTCGACGCGCCGTTCTTGATGGCCGTGGAGAACTCCCTGACCATCACCGGCCGCGGCACGGTCGTCACCGGCGCGATCGAGCGAGGCCAGGTGCGGATCGGTGTCCCGGTCGAGCTCATCGGGCTGGGCGCGGCGGACAAGTCCGTCGTCACGAGCGTAGAGACGTTCGGCAAGACGATGGAGGCCGCTCAGGCCGGCGACAACGCCGCGCTGCTGCTGCGCGGCGTCGGCCGTCACCAGGTCCGGCGCGGCCAAGTGCTGGCCGCGCCGGGCAGCCTGCGCGCGCACCAGCGGTTCAGGGCCACCCTGCATCTGCTGTCGGCGGCGGAGGGTGGCCGGCGGACACCGGTGCGGTCGGGGTACAGCCCGCAGTTCTACGTCCGCACCACGGACGTGTCCGGCGTGCTGGACCTCGCCGCCGTGGATCTGGCCCTGCCAGGGGAGACGGTGCGGGTGACCGTCGCGCTCGGCAAGCCGGTCGCGCTCGATGCCGGCCAGACCTTCGCGGTCCGCGAGGGCGGCCGCACGGTCGGCGCGGGCACGGTCACCGGCCTGCTCGACTGTACCACCGGATGCGGGACTGCGCGCAGGTCACGGCCAGAGCGGCAAGGACAGGCGCGGCGATCGCCCAGCCGCAGTAACCGAGCATGATCACCACCGCGACCGCGGCGGGGACGGCCGCCCGGCGCGCCGCCCCGCCGAGAACCCGGCGCGCCGAGATCATGCAGCCAAGGTAGACCGCCAGGAACAGGGCCACCGGGATGGCGACGAGCGACGCGGGGCTCACCACGCCGAGTCCGTACAGCGAGATCAGCAGCAGCCCGGACGCCGCGATCGCCGCGAGAAACCGCGGCGCCGGCCGCTGGTCCGCGGTCAAACGCGTCGAGCGGGCCAGCTGGCCGGCCATCGCGGCGGCCCCGTTGATGTAGGCGTTCGTGGTCCCGAGCGTCAGCACTACCGCCGCGGCCGCGGCCGCGGCGGTGCCCGCCGGGCCGAGCGCGCGGGTGAGCAGCCCGGCGAGCGGGACCAAGGTCGCGGCCCGCGGCCCGAGCACTCCGATCGTGGCGACGGCCAGGCCCAGGTACAGCGCGGTGGTGACCGCAAGCGTGATCGCCGCGACCCGGGCCAGCGACCTCGACGGATCCGCGAACCGCGTGGTCAGCGGCGCCACCGCCTCCCAGCCGACGAAGGACAGCATCAGCGTCTGCGCGGCGTGCCCGACCGCCAGCCAGCCGTGCGGGGCGAACGGCGTCCAGTTGGCCGAGCGCGCCGATCCGACGGATCCGCCGACGGCGACGGCGACCACCACGATCAGCAGGCCCACCAGAAGAAGCTGCGCGACCGCGCTCGTCCGAAGGCCGCGGGCCGCCAGGGCCAGCACGACAAGCAGTAGCAGGGCCGCGATCCCGGCACGGGCGAGCTGCCCGCCCCCGGTCAACCCGGTCACATAGCTCGCCCCGATAAGACAGACCACTGGCGCGCCCGCGACCACCCCGGCCACAAACGACCAGCCGGCCACCAGCCCGGCCCGCGAACCGAGCCCGGCGGTCACATAGCCGATCACGCCGCCCGCCGACGGGTAGCCCCGGCCAAGAGCCGTGAACACGGTCGCGAACAGCGCGGACAGCGCTAGCAGCGCCACCCAGGCGAGGACGGACGCCGGACCGGCCGCCGCGGCGGCGAGGCCGGGGAGCAGCAGCAACCCCGGGCCGAGCAGCGCGCCGATGTACAACGCGGCGCCCCGCGTGGTTGTCAGCCGGGAGGCGTCCTCCGCACGCAGGGGAGTGGCGCGACGCTGGTGCGAGACCGTTTCGATCACGCCTCAAGACTCGCAAAAAACGGCTCGCACGCGATGGCGAATATCGTCGCCTGAATGGCCCGGAGCGCCAGGAAATTGCGTGACATTGCTCTTATACTGAATTTCATGCCGGAACATGTACCAGACAGGGTGGATCGTGCCATCGTCACCAGGCTCCAGGCGGACGGTCGGATCGCGAACGTCGATCTCGCGGACGCGGTCGCCCTGTCGCCATCGGCCTGCCTGCGCAGGGTCAAGGCACTGGAGGCGAGCGGAATCATCGCCGGGTATCACGCCGAGGTCAGCCGGGCCCGGGCCGGGCTCGGCCTCACCGTGTTCATCGGGCTAAAGGTCGAGGGGCATTCCCAGCAAACCTCGACGCTGATCGAGGAGGCGCTGACGGCGATCCCCGCGATCGTCGCCTGCTACCTGGTCTCAGGCACCGACGACTTCCTGGTCGAGGCGGTCGTGCCGGACCTGGCCGCCTACGAGCAGCTGCTGCTCGGGCAGATCCTGACGATCCCGTCGGTCGTCGAGGCCCGGTCTACTTTCGCGATCCGCACGATGCTCAGCCGGGGGCCACTACCACTGAGTCACTGGAGATAGCCGCGCCGTCACTGTCGCCGCGGAGAGCCCCCAACTCGTCGCTCCTTATCGTGCGGATGTCACGCGGGATGAGGCACAGTGCCGACACCACCACGATCACCGCGGCGGCGCCGAACTGCGCGGCGGACACGCCGATCGCGGTCGCGATCGGCCCGGCGATGAGCGCTCCCACGGGCATCGCCATCATCGAGCCGAGCGCGTCGTAGGACGATACCCGCGCGAGTTTGTCCGGCGAGATCGCCCTGGCCATCGCCACGGTCCACTGCACCATCATCATCTCGATGAGGACGCCGAGAAGGAACGAGGCCAGGCAGATAAGGGGTAGCGGGAGCACGAGCGCCAGCGACACCGGCGAGATGGCGATGGCACCCCCGGTCAGCACCACGAACAGCATCGGCCGTGGTGGGGTAAACCGCAGCGAGACCACACCGCCGGCGATCAGCCCGCACGAGTCCGCGGCGGTGATAGCGCCCCATGCCGCCGGACCCCCCAGGTGCGCCTTGGCCACCACCGGCCCGAGCACCTGGAACGCGGCGCACCAAGCCATCATGACCACGCAGAACTGCACGACGATGACCCACAGCCAGGTGTGCGAGCGAAACTCGGTCCAGCCGTCACGCAGTTCGGCGAGCATGCCAGGGCCCATGCTGCCCGCCGCTTTCACGGGCGTGGCCTTGATGGCCAGCATCAGTGGCACCGTGCACACCATGCCGATGCCGCACAGCGTCAGCGCCCAGCCAGGGCCGGCCGCCGCGACGAGCAGCCCGCCCGCCGCCGCCCCGGTCATCAGGCCGCAGTTCATCGCCAGCCTGCTGATCGAACTGGCCTCTTGCAACAGCGCGTCGGGCACCAGACGCGGGAGCAGGGCCTGCGAGGCCGGGTAGAACATGGCTATCCCCGTGCCGGTGAGCGCCTCGAGGCCGATCATCGCCCACAGCGGCGGTCTGCCGGTGAGCACGAGCAAGCCGAAGGTGCCCTCGCCAAGCACCATCGCGAGGTTCGCCGCGATGATCACGCGCTGCGGCCGGAACCGGTCGGCGGCTACGCCGCTGACCAGCGAGAACACCAGCATCGGCGCGATCTGCGCGGCCAGGACGTACGACAGGTCGGCGGAGGATCCGGTGATGTTCAGCACCGCGAACGAGACGCCGACCATGGAAAAGCCTGCCGACGCGGGGGCGATCAGCCGGTCGATGAGCAGAAGCCGGAAGTCACGGATGGCGAGCACGGGGAACCGGCGGGCAGGCGCGCGCCACAACATGACAACGTCCGTTCTGATGTAGACAAAGAGCGATCCAGGCTACGCACGGACGCCGCGGCCAGGCAATTCATTTTCCCGCCCGGTCACGCTTCGCACAATGCCACTCCCCGCCGCAGCGCACGATGGGGCACCTCTCGTCCCACCCGCCTCGCGAGTGCAACTGCCCGGACAGGTCCAGCGAGGCTGGGCCGGCAGGAGCAGCCAGGCAGCGGGCCTGCCGCACCAGCCGACCTGCTGCACCAGCGGGCCTGCTGCACCACCAGCCGGCCTGCCGCACCAGCGGGCCTGCCGCACTAGCGGGCTTGCTTCACCAGCCGGCCTGCTGCACCAGCCGGCCTGCCGCACCAGATGAATGTCCCGTTTAGCTTGTGATAGCCAGATGGATGGGCCATTCATCTGGCTTAAGCGAGCGGGTAGCTCGGCCAGGCCGCCACTCTCTCCTCAGACGTACCGCCCGTCACCCGCGCGGGGCGGACTTCACGCGGATGCGGCCACCCACAAGGGCTGACGGCGCCTTCGCGCACTTCCATGCGGTACATTCCCGACATTTCGCCTAGCGAAGTGGTCACAGGGCGAGCGAAGACGAAGCACGTGGCTGCTGTCGACGATGATTTCGCGCTCAGGGGGATTGTGTGGGGGCGGGCCGCACGTTGTCCGCTGCTGGCGGGGCGTGCGCTTGTCGCTTACCCGCTGCTGGCGGGCTCGTCTGGGGCGGTGGGTCCGCCTTGAGCGGCGGGCTCGTCTGGGGCGGTGGGTCCGCCTTGAGCGGCGGGCTCGTCTGGGGCGGTGGGTTCGCCTGGAGCGGCGGGCTCGTCTGCCGCGGCGCGTTCGCCTGGCGCGATGGGTTCCCCTGGGGCGGCCAGTCCACCCGGGGCGGTGGGTTCGCCTGGGGCGGCGGGTTCGCCTGGCGCGATGGGTTCCCCTGGGGCGGCCAGTCCACCCGGGGCGGCGGGGTCGTTTGCTGCCGACGGTTCATGGGCGGCGGTTGGGGCTGCTGGTGCTTGCGCGGCGGGCTTGTCCCGATCGGCCGGGTCGGGAGCGATGCCGAGGTGGCGCTCGATTCTGGACAGGCGGCGCTCGATCATGGCGAGCGTGTCCTGGACCATGCCTTGCCCTTCGAAGCGAAGGCGCGCGGGCCGCGACCAGCCGCCCACCCCGGCCTCGGCGGGCCCAACGGCCGGGTCGGGTTCGTTGCCCGCGAGCTCGGCCGCCCGTTCCTTGACGGCGGCGAGCGAAGGTCCCAGCCGCTCGATGACCTGTGCGCCAACGCCGTGGCCTTCTGCCACCAGTCCGAGGAGCAGGTGGATGCTTCCGATCGACTGGCTGCGGAGCGTCAGCGCCTCCCGCAGCGCCAGTTCGAGGACCTTCTTCGCCCGCGGGGTGAACGGGATGTGCCCCTTCTGCGGCTCGTGTCCCTCGCCGAGGATCTCCCTGACCTCGTGTCGCGCGGCTGCCAGGGTGACGCCCAGCGACTCAAGAGTGCGCGCCGCGTCCCCCTCCGCGTCGGCGAGCAGGCCGAGCAACAGGTGCTCGGTGCCGATGTAGTTGTGCTTGAGCAGCCTTGCTTCTTCCTGGGCCAGGACGACAACCCGTCGTGACCGGTCGGTGAATCGCTCGAACATTGGACGCTCTTACTTACGCTGGGAATGGGCGATGTTGATGATTGCGATGAAGAACCAGATCAGCAGGACCATGATGACCACCCCGCTGGTCGCGAGGTGGTGGCTCACCACGATCGCGGTCGCGCCGAGACCAAGACCCATCGAGCCGAGGCCGAGGAACACCCCGCTAACGCCGTTGCTTCGCCCGGCGGGCGCCTGTGACGGCGGCGGAGCGGATGGGGCGTGGCGCTCGGCCCGGACCGGCGCCGGCTGCTCGCCTCCGTGATAGCCAGGTGGGACGATCTGCTCGCCGGGGGACAGGTAAGCCCGCCGCGGCGCAGGTTGGGGTCCCAGGCCGCGCAGGCGCGCGTCGACGCGCCTATCGATCTCCTCGCCGATGCGCTCGACGAGGCCCTCGGCGACAGCGGAGTCGTACCTGGAGCCAAGTTCGGCATGCGCTGCCACGGAGGCGGCGATCTCGTCACGCTCATCCGCATTCACGGCCTCACGTTATGCCGCGTCACCGCGACGGAGCAAGGATTACCGGAGAGTCGGCACGGTTCGTTCGGGATAAATGAATTGATTTTCCTGCCTGGCGGGAAAGGGCGCGGCGGAGGGAAACGCGGTGGCGGGGCGACGGGACGCCAAACGGGACGCCAGAGCTGGCAGACTGGAGGGATGTCCGTTACCGATCCGGTCTCCGCCGCCGGGACGGCTGACCAGTCCGCGGCCGAGCCATGTGTACTGCTCAAGCTTGGCGAGATCGTCCTCAAGGGCCGCAACCGGCAGCAGTTCGAGCGCCTGCTCCAGCGCAACATCCTCGCGGCGGTGCGGGACACCGACCTGCCCGTGGAGTTGATGCGACGGGAGGGCGTGCTGGTGCTCAGGGTGCCTCCCGCGGACCGCACCCCGGCCGAGCACGCCGCCGCGGTGGATCGGGTGGCCGCGCGGGTGGCCGACGTGCCGGGGATCGTCCGGGTCTGCCCGGCGGTGCGGGTGCCGAAGACACCGGAGGCGGCGACCGCCGCGGCGGTCGCGCTGACGGAGGGAGCGACCGGCCCGTTCGCCGTGCGGCCACGGCGCAGGGACAAGCGGTTCCCCGTCACCTCCTCCGAGCTCGCCGTGATCATCGGCAAGGCGATCCAGGCGGCGCACGGGCTGCCGGTCGACCTGAAGCGCCCGGACATCACGGTCTTCGTCGAGGTCGACCAGAGTGAGGTGTTCGTGTTCACCGGCGGGCAGCCGGGCCAGGGCGGGCTGCCGGTCGGGATGAGCGGCCGGGCGGTCGCGCTGATGTCCGGCGGCATCGACTCGCCGGTGGCCGCGTACCGCATGATGCGGCGCGGGCTGCGCTGCTACTTCCTGCATTTCTCCGGGATGCCGCTGACCGGTCCCGAATCGATCTACAAGGCCTACGCGCTGGTTCGCGGGCTCGACAGGTTCCAGGGCGGCTCGCGGTTGTTCGTGGTGCCGTTCGGGAAGGCACAGCAGGCGCTGGCCAACTCGGGTGCCGACCGGCTCCAGGTAGTGGCGCAGCGGCGGCTGATGCTCAAGACCGCGGAGTCGCTGGCCCGGCGCCTCGGCGGGTCCGCGCTGATCACCGGCGACTCCCTCGGGCAGGTCTCCAGCCAGACGCTGCCGAACATCACCGCGCTCGACGACGCGGTCACCCTGCCGATCCTGCGGCCGCTGGTCGGCTGGGACAAGACCGAGATCATGGCCGAGGCGCGGCGGATCCGCACGCTCGACATCTCCGAACTGCCCGACCAGGACTGCTGCACGCTGCTCACCCCGCGCCGGGTGGAGACCCGGGCGCGGATCGGCGACCTGCGCCGCATCGAAGGGCGCCTCGAAGCCGATGAACTGGCCGAGCAGCTAGCCGCGGCCGCGCAGGAGTACCGGCCGGAGTAGCCGGCGGAGGTCGTCGGCTAGGCCATCGCGGAGGTCAGCGTCGGCTGTGACGAAGGGGTCGGCGCGGGGGCGGGCGCGCGGCGGGGCGCTACGGCCGGTGCGGGGGTCAGCGTGCGGCCCACCAGCGGCGACAGGTGCAGCGCGACGCTCGCCAGTTCCCGCAGGTCGGATTCGATGAGCGCCTGCGGTCCGTCGCACAGAGCGGTCTCAGGGTGCGGGTGCACATCGACGATGATGCCGTCGGCGCCGACCGCGATGGCGGCCCGCGACAGCGGCAGGACGAGGTCCCTGCGGCCGCCCGAATGTGACGGGTCGACGATCACCGGCAGGTGTGACAGGCGCTGCGCCACCGGGACGGCGCTGATGTCGAGTGTGTTGCGGGTCGCCTTCTCGAACGTCCTGATGCCGCGCTCGCACAGCACGATGTCGAGGTTGCCGCGCTGCGCGATGTACTCGGCTGCCATCAGCCACTCCTCGATCGTGGCGCTCATCCCGCGCTTGAGCATGACCGGCTTGCCCGCGCCGCCGACGGCCTGAAGCAGCGGGAAGTTCTGCATGTTGCGGGTCCCGACCTGCAGCATGTCGGCGTATTGCGCGACCAGTTCGACGTCGCTCGGGTCCACGACCTCGGTCACGATGGGCAGCCCGGTCTCTTCCCTGACATCGGCCAGAATCCGCAGGCCCTTTTCGCCAAGGCCCTGGAACGCGTACGGAGAGGACCTCGGCTTGTAGGCGCCGCCGCGCAGCAGCGACGCGCCGGCGGCCTTCGCCATCACCGCGGACTGCAGGGTCTGCTCGGGTGTCTCCACCGCGCACGGCCCAGCGATCACGGTGAGCGTGTCCGGCCCGATCGGCACGCCCGCCACCCTGATCACAGAACGCTCGCGGCGGTGCTCTCGGCTCACCAGCTTGTACGGGACAGAGATCCGGACGACGTCCGAGACTCCCGGCTGCGCGGGCAGGTTCAGCGTGCCGAAGGTGTCGATGTCGCCGCTCAGCCCGATGATGGTCCTGGACACGCTGCGGCTGACGAACGCTTCGCCACCCGCCTCACGCACCAGGCTCACCACATTGTCAGCGTCTGCCTCGGTCGCATCCGTGGCCATTACGACTACCATCTGACCCGCCTCCGATCTGCCCATTGGTCTGCTGGTTTTGCGCTCATGAAAAAAGCCCCTGGCCTGCCGGCCCGGGGCTTTCCTGGTGGTCGCTTGCGTCAGCGCAACGTCTGGCGGGCGACCGGCTTCCCGAGCCGACTGCCAAACCAGAACCAGAACTGCGTGCGCATGAACCGCACTATACAGCACGCCAGGGCGACTCCTGAAGCTTGTTCAACCGGTGCCCGGCCAGGTGCTCTCGGCCAGGTGCTCTCGGTCAGGCGCTCTCGGTCAGGCGTTTCCGGTTAGCTCGTCTCGCAGCTTTTTCAGCGTGGCGATGTCGCTGGCGTGCGCGGCCTTTCCGCCCGGCGTCTCGGCGACGAACGGAACCCCGGCGAGCGACGGATGCGCGAGCAGTTCGCGGAACGCCTCGGTCCCGATGGCACCGGTGCCGATGGCCGCGTGCCTATCCCGCCGCGACCCGCAGCCGAGGACGGAATCATTGGCGTGCACCAGCCGGACCCGGCCTGGTCCCGCCGCCCGCTCCACGTCAGCGAGGGCCGCGGGCACGCCGCCGGGCGCGGTCAGGTCGTGCCCGGCGGCGAACAGGTGGCAGGTGTCCAGGCACACGCCGGCCTTCGGATGGCGCCGTAGGGCATCGAGGTACGGGGCCAGGTCAAGAGCGTGGGCGCAGAGCATCTGCCCCTGCCCGGCCATCGGCTCGAGCAGCAGGTCAGGATCGTCGTCGCCGAGCTTGTCGAGCAGCGGGAGCACGAGTTCGGCCACTTGTCGCAGCGCGGACTCCCTCGGGTTGTCGCACCGGCCGTCGGAGCGGTCATCAGAGCGGCCGTCAGAGCGGCCGTCCGACACCCACCCCACTGCCGAACCAGTGTGCACCACCACCCCCACGGCGCCGATCTCGCCGCCTCGTCGCAGCGCGTGGCCGAGCGCCTCCGCCGACCTCCCGGCGACCACCGGGTCGGCCGAACCGAGGTTGATCAAGTACGGCGCGTGCACGAACACCGGGACCGGAGAATCCCGCAGCACGGCGTCCTGCCCGGGATCGCCGTCTCCCCGAGCCCACCCGCGGGGGTTGGAGACGAAGACCTGGATGACTTCCGCGCCGACCGCCTCGGCATAGGCGACCGCGCCGGCGCCGAGCCCGCCGGTCACAGTCGCGTGCGACCCGATCGGCCCGGGACGCGGCGCGGGTCGGGGCCCGGGACGCGGCGCGAGACGTGACTCGGGACGCGGCCCAGGACGCGGCTCAGCAGCTGACGCAGGACGGGCAGACACGGAAGCGAAGTCTAGAGCCCGCCGTAGTACACGGTGATCATGCTGCCAGACGGCGCCGAGCCGGTCGGGTTAGTGCCGAAGACCGTGTTCCCAGGGCCGAACCGGTCGCCCTGCACCTGGAAGCCCAGCCGCTCGAGTTGCCGCTGTGCCACCCCGAACCGTTCGCCTTGCACCGAAGGGATCGCGACCTGCGGCGGCCCGTTCGAGACTTTCACGGTGACGGCCTCGTCCGGCGCGACGGGGGAGCCGGGTGCGGGGGACTGGCCCACGATGATGCCCTGCGGCTCGTTGCTCGCCACTGGCACCGGGTTGAGCTTGACGTGGTTCTGCCCCGCCCAGCCCTGGATGGCGTTGATGCTCTGGCCGACCAGGTTCGGCAGCGGTATGCCGGTGACGACGTCCACGTAGACGACGCGAGTGGCTGGCCACGACGTTCCGGCGGCCGGGGTCGTGCCGTTCACGGTCCCCACGGCCACGCCGTTGACGCCCACGTCCATCGGCGTGCTGCTTACCGTGAACCCGTCCTTGCGCAGCAGCGCGATCGCACCGCTCAGCGACTGCCCGGTCACCGGCGGGATCACGATCATCCGCGGGCCGTTGGAGACCGTGACGACGATCGTCGCGCCCTTCACGGCGCGCCCGGACGGCGAGGTGCTGATCACGTCACCCTTCGGCACGCTGTTATCGGTAACGGGCGTGGCCAGCCGCACGGTGAACCCGTCGGTTTCAAGCGCGTGGGCCGCGGCCGCCTCGGACATGCCGTCCACGGTGGGCAATGGCGTGTACCGTCCCGACATCAGCCACCAGCCCCCGGCGCTCAGCACGATCAGCGCGACCAGCCCGACGGCCAGGAGTGCCAGGCGCCTGCTGAACAGCCAGCGCTGCAGGAACGGCTCGCCGGAGTGGTAGCCGCCCCCGTCGTGGTACCCGCCGTGTCCGCTGTCGTGCGGGGTCTCGGCCAGGTAGCCCCCGGCGACGACCATCGTGTGCCCCCCGCCCGCACCGCCCGCACCGAACGCGCCGGGCTGACCGGCGTACGCGCCGGTGCCCGGCTGCCCGGGATACCCGCCCGAGTAGTCGGTGATCGGTCTTGCCCAGGCGCCAGTGATCGCGTCGCTCTCGTCACCGTTGGGTAGCGCTCGCACGGCCTGCAGGAACGCGCCCGCGTCGGTCGGCCGCAGCCGTGGGTCGCGGCTGGTGGCGGAGCGGATCAGCCGGTCAACGGCGGGCGGGATGCCCGCGACGAAACTCGAGACCGGCGGGACGTCGGAGTTAACGTGCTTGTACGCCACGGCGAGCGGCGATTCACCGGTATGCGGCTGCCGGCCGGTGAGCATCTCCCACAGCAGCACGCCTGCCGCGTACACGTCGGTGCGCACATCGGTGACCCCGCCGGTCACCTGTTCTGGCGCGATGTAGGCGACCGTCCCGATGATCGTCCCCTGCCGGGTGTTCCCGGCGGCGGCCTGCGCCCTGGCCAGCCCGAAGTCCACGACCTTGACCCCGCCGTCCGCCGTGATCAGCACGTTCTCCGGCTTGACGTCCCTGTGCACGATTCCGGCTTGGTGCGCGGCCGCGAGAGCGGACAGGATCGGGTCCATGATGTCGAGCGCCTCGGCGTAGCCGAACCACCCGCGCTCCCTGATCAGGCTGCGCAGCGTCCGCCCCGGCACGTATTCCATGGCCAGGTACAGGTACTGCCCGTCGGAACCTTGGTCGAAGACCGCGACGATGCTGGGGTGGGACAGTCGCGCCACCGACTTCGCCTCGCCGATGAACCTGCTCACGAAGTCCGCGTCCCGCGCCAGTTCGGCGTGCATCACCTTAAGCGCCACCTGCCGGTCCAGCCGGGTGTCGGTGGCGAGATACACGGTGGCCATACCGCCGTGCGCGATGCGGGACCGAACGTGATACCGGCGATCGAGCATCCGGCCGATGAGCACGTCGGCAAGGGCAGATTCCATCGCGGACGATCCTACGTCGCGCGCCGCCGATCTTTGCGCTGTTAATCATTTTGTCAGGCTGTCCTTGCCTCGCCAGCCCGCCCCGCCCCGCCCTCCCAACCCGCCCC